>Ga0079224_100001224_pt1 | contig 28835 bp, 24 predicted proteins | sample Stecom2015_FD_80414 | JGI IMG/M metagenome (GOLD analysis project Ga0079224, IMG submission 80414) | Agricultural soil microbial communities from Utah to study Nitrogen management - Steer compost 2015 | ecosystem: Environmental > Terrestrial > Soil > Agricultural land | place: USA: Utah... | reverse complement strand
TTGTCTACACTGATTACAAACATAACGATCTGCACTCCTTCCTCACCTAAACAGCGGTCAATCCCTTCGCCAATACCGCTGGCTACACCGGTGATGACCGCAACCCGGTTCCTGAAGCGATCTGCAACAAGCATCTGTCAACAACTCCATTCATGCAAAATCGAGCGGCGGATGCTGCAAGTGAAAATCCGTCGCATTCTGATAAGCCTGCGCTACCGCAAGCGTCTCGGCTTCTTTGTACAATCCACCAACAAAAGTGATGCTGGTCGGTGTGCCCCTGCCGGTAAAGCCATTAGGCAGCACAACCGCCGGATGGCCGGTCAGATTGGTGAGAGTCAGCGCATTGCCGCCAAAAGATGGCACGACAAATACGTCCACCTGTTCCATAACCGCCGCCATTGCCTGCATCACCAGCATACGGATACGGTTGGCCTGAATATACTCCACCGCCGGAATCAACCGCGCAGCCCGGAACAGGTTCGGCCAGGCTTCGTCGGCCTGCCACTGCATCTGATCGTCCAGGTTTTCGCGCGTGATTTCATCAAACGAAGCCGCAGCTTCTGCAACCAGAATCAGAAACATTGGTTCCAGATCGTAATCTGGCAGCTCTATCGGAACGAGATCAACACCTTGTGAGCGCAGCACATCCAGCACTGCCCGGTCATTATCGAGCGATTTCCGGGCCTCCGCCTGCAGCTCAGCCAATGCCTGAAGCGCCGCGTCGGATTGAATATCCGGTTCCTTTTCAAACGCGCTTTTCACATAACCAACCCGCAGTCCGGTGATGGGTTGATCCGGTTTCCAGTCAAATGGCCGGTCCACCACGCTCAGATCGAGACCATCAGGACCGTAAATCGCGTTGAAGACCAGCGCGCAATCCTCGACACTGCAGCAGATAGGGCCGATTTTATCCATTGATGAACTGAGCATCATCGCGCCGTAACGGCTGACACGGCCAAAGGTCGGGCGCAGCCCGGTTGTGCCACAGCGCGTTGAGGGCGACACAATCGAACCCAGCGTTTCCGTCCCAATGGCAAACCCGACCAGCCCTGCCGCTGTCGCCGCTGCTGATCCAGCCGACGATCCACTGGAACCTTCGGTAATATCCCAGGGGTTTTTGGTTTTGCCACCAAACCAGATGTCCCCGTAAGCCAGCGCGCCCAGCGTCAGTTTGGCGATCAGCACCGCTCCGGCTTCGGTCAGCCGCTGCACCACCGTCGCATCTGCATCGATCACCTGATCTTTATACGGCATCGCGCCCCATGTGGTACGATACCCGCGAGTCGCCAACAGGTCCTTCGCGCCCCAGGGAATACCATGCAGCGGACCACGATAATGCCCGGCAGCGATCTCTTCATCCGCCTGCCGCGCCTGCCGCAGCGCCAGGTCTTCCGTCAAAGTCACCACACATTCCAGATATGGATCATACCGTTTGAGCCGCGTCAGATACATCTCGGTCAGTTCAACCGACGTCACCTGTCGGGTACGAATCAACTGTGCCAGATGCGTAACCGGGTAAAAAGCGGCGTCCTCAAGCCTGGCCGGGCGTGTCAGATCGGGAAATTCACTCACTGATGCAGGGCGCTTCAGGTGACCAGGTACGGCTGTGGGAAGCTGTGGGTTGAAATAAAGTGGCGGGGCAGTATGGTTTTCCAGCTTAATTGCACGCAGTGTCTCGTAATGTTTGAGTCTTTTGTTCACCTCATCGAGCATCTGACTGCGTTCTTCAGGGGTGAAGGTTAATCCAATGAGCTTCTCCGCTTCGGCAAGGGTAGCAGCGGAGACCGCCGCAGTGGATATTTGGTTGTTTTCAGTCATGTCAGTAAACTACCCATCAGTTTGGCCGGCTTAAGTTAATCTGATTTATAGCAAAAAGCAAATTCGGGTTACAATGTAAGCATTAGGGGGTAAAATTAGTGCGGACATCTTTTTTAATCTAACGTTTCTCTAGCGAAGTTATATCATGTTCCAAACGAAAGGTCATGTAATTCTGCGTCACAATGGTGGCTGGTCTCGGTATACTTATATTGAGCAGACATAGTATCTGGTCGGGACTTGCATTATGTCTTCGGCTCACGAAAATGCCAGGATGCACGTGAATAGTGGGGCAGGTGTCATTGAACGACCACGCCTGATTGAAAAACTGAATCAGGCCACCGAACACAAGCTGACCCTTATCAGCGCCCCACCGGGCTACGGAAAAACGACGCTTGCAACTCAGTTCATGCGGCAAGCCCGGTTGCCCGTACTGTGGCACACGATCGAACCCAGCCAACGTGACGTACCCATCCTGCACCAACGTGCCCTTACCATTCTCGAACCGCTTGCATCCGGTATCCAGAATTTACCAACGGCATACGGCAATCCGCCAGTAGAACTTGCCACCCAGATTGTCGATTACCTGCGGGAATATCTCACCGCGCCGACGATCTACATTCTCGACGACTCGCAGAACCTGGCCGGTTCACTGCCCGCCGAAACATGGCTTCGCACGCTGGTAACACAACTCCCGCCTAATTTCCATGTCGTGCTCATCAGCCGCATCGTGCCTGACCTGCCGCTGACCGAAATGATTGCCCGCCGCGAAGTGCTGGCGATTGGTCAGGAAGAATTGAAGTTCAGGCGTGACGAAATTCACGCTTTGGCTACTCGTATCCGGGGTGAACCGCCGACACCCGTTGAGGTTGAAGACTGGGAAGTCCGTCTGGAAGGCTGGCCCGCCGGGACTATTCTCGCGCTGCAACCCCTGCCCGAAGATCTGGCGCGCGTGATGCTGCGCGGCGGGGTCGGCCCGGAGGCCCTGTTCAACGATCTGGCCCGATCCATGCTTCAGGCACAATCTCCCAGCCTGCGCAACTTTCTGCTGGCGTCCTCGACCCTGAATCGACTAACACCCGAATTGTGTACTGAGGCGCTCCAGATTTCGGATGCGACCACCCTGCTGGTGCAGGCGCTCAACCGCAACATGTTTCTATCGCGGGTCACGGGCGGGCTGGCCTACCACACACTCTTCAGGGACTTTCTTCAGAAACAGCTCAAAGAGAACGACACCAAACTTTTCCGCGTTCTGCATACCAGAGCCGCTGAATGGTTTGAAAAACAAGATCAGATTATCGAAGCTGTCGATCACTACCTGACTGCCGGCCAGGTTCAGCGCGCGGTGGCGCTCGTCGAGCGGGTGGCAGACACCTATTTTGCGCAGGGCAGAGTCGAAACGCTGCTGGAGTGGTGGAGCCGGCTGAAACGATCCAAAGAGGAAATCCCACATCTGCTGTGTGTAGCTGCCAAAATTCATATTGACCGTTACAACTACGAAGTGGCCCAGACGGAACTGCTCACCGCCGAAGCAACTTTTACTCAGCAGAACAATGCGGCCGGCATTGCCGAAATCAGAATTTTGCGGTCAATGCTCCACCTGCAAAAAGGTGACTATGAAGAAGCCAGTGAGCAGGCTTACCGCTTCCTGACTGAATCAACTGATTTTCCCCATCTGCGTGGCCGCGCACTGACCATTCTCGGAACGGCTCATCTCAACCTGGGCAACATAGCCGAAGCAACCTGCTATCTTGAGGAAGCCTTGCCGATCTACCGCGCTGACGGGGATGCGTTTGCCCTGTCCAGTGTGCTGCAATCATTGGAAGTAGCGTACATTAATTCTGGTCGGCTGGCTGATGCGGCTGCCTGTCTCCAGGAAGTGGTCGCGCTGCGGCGCAAACTGGGGAATACCGGGGCGCTGGCACTGGCGCTCAACAACCTCGGGTATCACTATCACCAGCACGGTGATTACGAGCGCGCGCTGGCAACCTTCCAGGAAGGACTGAGCGTGGTTGCTCGGGTCAAGAATCATCGCGCAGAAAGCTACCTGCTGTGGAGCATGGCCGATCTGCAACGCGATCTGGGCGCTTATGACGAGGCACGGCAGCTTTATCATAAGTCTCTGGAAATCAACGAAAACAGCGAACCCTTCCTGACCAGTTCCGTCCTGCTTAACATGTCCACCCTGGAACGCTGGCTGGGCAATCACCGCGAAGCGATTTCGCTGGCAACCGAGGCCGCTGCACTGGCCGATAAATACAATCTCGGTCTGCTGAAAATGCAGGCACAGGCAGCCATCTGGGCGGCGCGAGCAGCCAGCGAGTCGGAGTCGGTGCAGGCGTACAGCAAACTTGCAGCCACTGCCGATCAGTTGCGCTCTAGCGGGGTCCAGTTTGAACTCATGCAGCATCTGGCCCTATGTGCCCATGCTGCGCTGTTGATTCCTGAACCGGCAGCAGCCCAGGAACACTTCGAAGAAGCGCTGGATATTGCGCATGAAATTGCCAGTGCGCAGCCGCTGGCCGCAGAGGTTCTGCGTGCCCCCATGCTGGAAAACCTGATCAAACCGAGAAAGAGCCAGCACCGGCTGTTGGTTGACGCGCTCAAAAAGCTGCGCGCAGCGTACTATCAGGCGCCGGCACCGGTTAGCAAACTTCCTGCTGCGCCCTTCCACCATGACATCTTTAAGCTGCGTATTCTCACGTTGGGTCAGGAACTGGTCGAACGCGACGGCATCCGCCTGACAACATCTGATTGGCGCGCCAATGCGGCCCGCGAATTATTCTTCTACCTGCTCTTCTGCGGCCCTGTCAGCAAGGAAGAAATTAACCTTGAATTCTGGCCGGACAGTTCGCCTAATCGAGCCAGATCGAGATTCCACACCACCCTGTACCGGGCACGACAGGCCCTCGGCGAGAACACCATCATCTTTCAGGACGAAATGTATCAGCTCAACCCGGATACCGAAATCTGGTGCGATGCGCAGGAACTGGAATCACTGACTACGCAGGCTCGGCTGCTCTCGCCACGCGAGGCCAGGACTGAAGACCTCTGGCGTAAAGCAGCCTCGCTTTATGGTGGCGACTTTCTCATCGGTATGGATCAGGACTGGGTAATCGCCCGCCGCGAAGAGCTTCATGAAGCCTACATTGAAGCCCTGATCGGGATGGGCGAATGTGCCCGCGCTCGTAACGACTTCCGGGCTGCCCTGAGCGCCTTCAAACGGGCGTTGGATATGGAACCCTACCGCGAAGACATCAACCGCGCCATTATGATTTGTTATGCGGACCTGGGCGAACGGCATCAGATACGCCTGCATCTGGATAAACTGCGCGAACTGCTGCGGCAGGAACTGGCTGTCGAACCTTCACCGGAGACTATTGAACTCGCCAACCGCCTGTTGGCCTGACTACAACTTTGACCCTCTGACCGCCCTCCGGGGCGGTTTTTATTTTCCCTCAAATTTCCCTGCGTTTGGTAAGCACTTTGTTCAGCACAGCCTGATAATCTGAAGCCAATACAGGAAATCTGATCGTTAAGCGATCAACCCAAAGGAGACATGATCATGAAGAGTTCAATGGTTCTGGCTTCAAGTTGGCTGACTTCCGACCCGCGTCGCGCAAAATTGGTGGTCGCCGGTGTTGCGGTGCTGATGATGCTGATCGGTTTGGGCGCTGGCGAAGCATTTGCTGGCCCGGCAACCGGAGGTGTTCACGGCGGAGGGTGATCCTGATGCGCTGGTCAAGGACCAGAGCAAGCACAGCGGCGCGCCAGAGCTGCACTGCCGAAGCACACATATCGGGAAAGTCGTTCTGCACTGAAGGAGATAGATCGTAATGGCAAACCTCAAGCAAACGCCCACAATGGACGTGCTGCCCTGGCCCCAGGGTCATGGTTTTCAGGGCGCACCCGCCTGGTGGGATTACATGCGCAGCAAGGAAGAACGCAAACGGCTGGACAATTTGATGGGCCTGGCGCTGCTGGATGAAGATATTTGCCGGAGATTGATCAAGGATCGTGACCCGTCGCTGCTGGCGGCCTTTGGGCTGTCTCAGGAAACGCAGAGTTGGTTACGCTCGATCAAAGCCACCACACTGGCAGAACTTGCAGAAGCCATTGTTGCTGGCCCACAAACCCAGTATTTAGAGGAAGCTTCCTAACTATGATAAGCCTTGAACGGGTTGAGCAGACCTGGCTCCATGGCAGGTTCGCTCAGCCCTTTCCGGCGTTTTCCTCACGTGGGGGTCTCGGCAAACAATCTTCAGAGATGGATTCCGATGCGAAAAAAGATTCTGGTCGTAGACGACGAGAAGGTTATGCGCTCGCTGGTGACGATTGCCATGCAGCGCAATGGTTACACTGTCATTGATGCGGGTAGTTCGTCCCAGGCACTGGAGTACCTCAACCGGACAACGCCCGACCTCATCATCCTTGATGTGTTGATGCCCGGCATGAACGGAATTGAGTTATGTCGGCGTATCCGCTCAAGGGCGGCAACGATAAACACGCCGATCATCATATTTTCGGCACTTGGTGACAATGATGCGATCAGCGATGCGCTGGCTGCCGGTGCAGATTGCTATCTGCACAAGCTAAATCTCTTTGGCGACCTGGTAGCCACAGTTGAAAGCACGCTTGCCAACCCGGGCGCTTCAAGATTGCATATCCAGCAGCAGCCAGCGGCACTTGCCAAATCGGCTGTCTAGGCAGGAATCAGCAGTTCTGGCTGATCCGAACAGATCGCATTGACGCCAAGCGACTGCAACGCTCGAATCACATCCGGGCGTTCTTCATGCCAGCATACCACCCCCAGGCCAGTATCCCGCACTGAGGACAGCCAGTGTTCTGTCAGAAGTGTGTGCGGCGCTTCGAATCTCTCCCAACATGGGTGAACATAATCACACTGTATGGCTTGTGCCTGCGCCACAGGGTTGACATGCACTGAACCAAACAGAATGGAAGTCATCGCTTGTGATTCATTCGCCTTGATCTCGGCAAGCCAGTCCGGCCTGAATGAACCAAAGATAGTTCCTCCCATCATGTTGTACCGCTTCACAATATCCATCATGGTTTGGGCACTATCCATGCTGATCTGCTTAATGTCCAGATACAGGCCCATGTGCAGTGAACGACAGGTCTCAACCAGCGCCTCCAGTGTCACAATCGGTTCGTGACCATCGGGCGTCATGCGGCTCAATTCCTCTAGGGTAAATTCACTGACCATGCCGGCGGCCCCATACAACCGCTTGAGGCTGTCGTCATGAAAAATCACCGGAACACGGTCGGCAGTCAGGCGCACATCGACTTCAACCATATCCGCGCCTAATTCCGCCGCTTTATAGATCGCAGCCAGCGAATTCTCCTGAGCGTAAGCCGACGCGCCCCGGTGCGCAATTCGAATCACCCGTCGCTCATGGGGCGGAATCTGATCGTAGAGCCGCTGTGTCCACCAGTGGATGCGCGCTGGAATCCATTCGGCCAGGTTCTGCCAGGGGACATGAGGTGCCTGTGCCAGATCGAAGACCTTCTCATAATTGAAAGTAGGCTCGAATGCATGGCGTTCCAGGTAGGTCCAGACAAGTTGATTATTGAGCGGTGTCCGGTCCGTGATGAGTCCCTTAAATAAGGACGTGACATGCACGCCTGCCTTGCCAGCATCTCGGCCACAACCTGAGATGGTCACATCTGCGCGTTTGATCAGCCAGTCCCGAACCGGCGCAAAAGCGTGCTTGCCGGATTCGGAAAACACCGTTACGCGGCTATCCTCCATTGGAATGTCGCCTGAATCGGTCACCATTCTATGAAACCCGCCGTGCCAGCTTGCTTCGGCGGCGACTACCCGTTCCTGCGCATCCAGGTACACCCAGATATGTTCGAGTTCATACAGATGCTGGATGTCCCAATCCCACCAGATCGCATATTCGATGCCACAAACGGCGCCCTCCGGCAGCATCAAATGGCGCGGAAACGAATAAGAATCCATCTCCTCCCGAAAAACCGTGAAGCCCACAGCAGACGGCAAAAATGGTTCACGTGCATCGAAGCGGATGCGTGGTGCGTGGCGCAGCGCCAGTTCATAATCCGCCGTTGATATTTGCGAACGATCCAGTGTTTCAAAGTGTTCGTCAATGAACATAATGTGACCCTGCACTGTATGTCTCAAATCAAATGCAAAAGGCGCAGCTATCGCTGCGCCCTAATTGTAACACCCAAACCATCATGCGTGGCCGTTATTCGATTTCAGCGCGCGCAGCACATCCGGTGGAGTCATGGGTATGCTGGTCATGCGCACACCCGTTGCGTGGGCGATAGCGTTGGCGACTGCCGCCGCAGTCGGCGTAACCGGCGGTTCACCAACACCACGCGCGCCAAATGGCCCGTGCTCGGATGGAATCTCGATAATGATGGTTTCCACCTCCGGCGCTGATTGAATCGATGCCGGAACCGCGTAGTCTATCCATGATCCGGTGAGCAGTTGGCCGTCTTCGCCGTAGATCATCCTTTCGTACAGCGCCCAGCCAAGTCCCTGCACGCCGCCGCCTACCATCTGGCCCTCTACAGCCATCGGGTTGATGGCGCGCCCCACATCCTGAGCAATCACCTGCTTCAGCACCTTCACTTCACCCGTTTCCTGATCGACCTCAACCTCGATCAACTGGGCGCTGAAGCCGGGGGACTGGTCAGTTACGACTGCGCGGCCATGCGCAAACACGGGCGGATGATCCGCGCCAAATTTCCTCCCCTCTGCCGCAATCTCGCCCAGCGGAATGGACTTGGTCGGCGTGCCGCGTACCCGCACATTACCATCCACAATTTCCAGATCTTCGACCGCTGCTTCAAACTCTTCCGCCGCAATCGCCAGCACCTGACGCCGGGCCTCTTCCGCAGCCTTGATCACCGCGACTCCAGTAGTGTAAGTCATTTTGCTGCCGCCTGTGCCTGTGGCAAACGGCGAGTTATCGGTATCACTGGTGATGATCTGGATTCTGTCCGGCGACACACCAAACGCCTCTGCTGCCAGCAGCGTGAAGCCGGTTGCCGAACCACTGATGTCCATTGCGCCGATATGAATCTGCACCATGCCATCCCGGTTGACATTGCACGCGGCTGCCGCCGGCGATGTGCCCCCCATCCAGCCGCCAATCGCCACGCCAACGCCGCGCCCGGCTGCGCGTATCTGGTCGCGGTTCTTCCACAGCGGGTGCTCACGAATCTGCATCAGTGTCTCGCGCATCCCCATACCCGGCCAGGTATCACCATCAGCCAGCAGGTCGCCGGGGCAGGCGGCATTCTTCAGGCGTACCTCGATTGAATCCAGTCCCAGCTTCTCCGCGATCTCATCAATCGCTGTATCGATGGCAAAGAATGCTGTCGGCGCGCCGGGAGCACGGTACGCCCCGGTAGACTGCTTGAACGTCAGGGCTTCCTTCACGTGAATATCCATATTGGCGACCGGATAATAGCTGCCGACCTGAAAGCCGACGAACTTCGCCAGTTTCATCGGGTAGCAGCCGGCATCCAGAAAGACACGTGCCTGAAGCGCCGTCAGCGTGCCATCCCGCCTGGCGCCAAGTTTCAGGTCAATACGGATTGGTGGAGCCGGATTGGTCGCCAGCAGTTCCTCGCTGCGCGTCAGGGTCAGTTTAACCGGACGATTCATCTTACGGGCGACCAGCGCCACCAGCGGGTCGTACAGGGTAAACTTCGCGCCGAACCCGCCGCCGATCACTGCGCCTTTGACGCGCACGAGGGATTCCGGAACGCCCAGCACCCCGGCGATTTCCTTGCGCGCCCCAAACGGGTCCTGTGTGCTTGACCATACCGCCATGCCACCCGTTACCGGATCGGGCTGGGCGATAATACCATGCGTCTCCAGCGAACTCTGATGCACCATCGGAGAAGTATAAGTATGTTCGACAATAACATCAGCAGCGGCAAAACCCGCTTCAATATCACCGCGAATATACGCACCTTCCTGTGCGATATTCGTGACCTTCTGCTGTTCCTGCTCCATTGCACCGCTGCCCACATCGGCCCCATGCTCGCCCGCATCTTCTGAACCGGTAGGCACACCATCCGGCCAGACCAGCGGCGCATCTTCAGCCAGTGCCTCATCAATTGTCATCGCAGCCGGCAGCGGTTCATAATCAACAAATACTCGCTCCGCGCCATCAGCCGCCGCAGTTTCGTCCGTCGCCAGCACAAGCGCGACCGGCTGGCCTACGAAAATCACGCGCCCCCGCGCCAGCATAAGCTTGTGGCGCGAAGTCGGCTTGATATCGGGCAAATCCTCATGTGTAAGCACTGCGACCACACCCGGCACCGACAGCGCCTCACTGGCATCTATCCCGCGAATATTTGCATGGGCGTACTGGCTCGGCACAAACCGGGCATGAAGCATTCCCGGCAGCTGCATATCCGGCACATACTGCGCCGTACCGGTTACTTTTGCCTTACCGTCAATGATAGGTCTGGGCTGACCGATAGCAGTAAATTCGCTCATAAGTATCCCCTAGCGTTTACTGAAGATGATCGATTCGGGCGGAAAATTAAGTCGAAGAATCTGAAAGAAATTATACCGCGTGTCAACCCGGATGCCACAAACCCATAGTACTGATTGCGCGGGAAACTTTTGCGCAGGGTTCGATTCAGGTTATACTCCGCACCATCAATGTGGTAACCGCAACCAAATGTACAGTGAGCATTTCAGATGAATCTTTCAGGAACCTACACCTTCCAGGCGAATCAGGAAATTGTGTGGTCTTTACTCATGAATCCAGACGCGATTGCCAAAGCACTCCCTGGCGTTGACGAATTTGTCCCGGTTGAAGGTGAGCCTGATGCCTGGCATGCAAAGGTTAAGGTCAGCGTAGCGGCTGTCAGTGGCAGCTACATCGGTACAGTTCGTATAAGCGAACGACAACCGCCCAACCAGTATCGTCTGACTGTCAATGGGGAAGGCCAACAGAGCATCATCGGTGGGAGCGCCCTGATCAAACTTGTCTACGACGAGGCCGAACAACAGACGATCCTGGAGTGGGACGCCGAAGCCAACATCTCCGGCAAACTGGCCCGGATCGGCCAAAGGGTCATCAAAGCCGCTGCCGGTATGATGAGCAACCGTTTTTTCAGCAATCTGGCGCAGCAGATACCTGCTTCGCAGCAGGCGCCAAACAAATAACAGGCTTTCGGGATACTAATAAGCTTTTGCAAACCCGATTGTCCGCTTTGCGTACCGGAAAGGAGGTTCTGCTGTACAAAATGCAGCGCAACATTGCCTTTTGAACAATTGCATTTGGGAGGTAATGCACTCATGAGAGTCAAAATTAAGGTTAATGGCACAAGTTACGAACGCGATGTAGAACCACGCCTGCTGCTGGTACACTTTCTGCGAGACGAGCTGGGGCTGACCGGCACAAAAATCGGTTGTGATACCAGTCAGTGCGGCGCATGTACTGTCCACATGAATGGACGGGCGCTCAAAGCCTGCACCGCGCTGGCTGTTCAGGCCGATGGTGCAGAGATCACGACCATCGAAGGTCTCAGCGAGAATGGCAGCCTGCATCCTATGCAGCAAAGCTTCTGGGAAAATCACGGCTTGCAGTGCGGCTACTGCACGCCCGGCATGATTATGGCGTCAACTGCTTTCCTGAAAGATCACCCCAACCCCACCGAAGAAGAAATCCGTCACGGCCTGGAAGGGAATTTGTGTCGCTGCACCGGCTATCACAACATTGTAAAAGCCGTAAAAGCCGTCGCAGCCGCCGCAGGAGGTGACTGATGGCTGCCATTGTAGCCGCCATGAAGCGGGCTGAGGACCCTCGCCTGATTACCGGTGAGGCTCGTTATCTTGATGACATTCATCTGCCGGGGATGCTGCACGCGGCCATCCTGCGCAGCCCGCACGCCCACGCCCGCATCAGGCGGATTGACACATCGAAAGCCGCTGCCTTGCCCGGCGTTATCGCCGTGTACACAGGCAGAGACTTTGAAGACCTGCCACCGCTGCCCTGCGCCTGGCAGGCTGGCGGTGTGACCAATAACGTGAATACGCCGCGCGTACTGGAAATCGACAAAGTGACTTTTACGGGCGCAGGGGTGGCGGTGGTTGTCGCGGAGAACCGCTACATCGCCGAAGATGCGGCACAACTGATTGAAGTCGAATACGAAGTCCTGCCGGCGGTGGTCGATGCGGAGCAAGCCACCCGGCCCGATGCGCCGCAGATTCATGAAAATGCGCCGAACAACATCTGCATGGAATGGTCGTGCGGCAGTAAAGACTCAACGGAACAGGCCCTGCGAGATGCTGATGTCGTGGCCAAACAGCGGCTTGTCAACCAGCGGCTGATTCCCACACCAATGGAAGGACGCGGCGCAATCGCCCAGTACCTGCCCGCAACCGGGGAATTCACGGTCTGGGCAACCTCACAGGCTCCACACGTTATGCGCCTGTTGATGACTGCATTCGTCTTCGGTATTCCCGAAACGAAAATGCGCTGCATTTCGCCACAGATCGGCGGTGGCTTCGGCACAAAAATCTTTCTTTATCCCGAATACTGCCTGGTCGCGGCGCTGGCGCGAAAAATCGGGCGTCCGGTTAAGTGGATGGAGTCCCGCACAGAAAATTACGTGGCAACCACACATGGGCGTGACCACATCACCGACCTTGAAGTTGGCGCCAAACACGATGGCACGATCACCGCGCTCAAGGTTAATACCTATGCCAATCTCGGCGGCGTCCTTTCCACAATCGCCCCAGGCATTCCAACCACGCTGTACGGGCGGATGCTCTCTGGCGCATACCGGATTCCCAACATCTACTGCCATGTGCAAGGAGTCTACACCAATACCGGCATGGTTGATGCCTACCGGGGGGCCGGCCGGCCAGAAGCCACTTATGTGATCGAACGCGCCGTTGATCTGGTGGCGCGAGAACTGAACATGGACCCGGTAGAGGTTCGCCGCAAGAACTTTATTCCGCCGGATGCTTTTCCCTATGATCCGGCTGGTATCCTCAACGGCCTTAAATACGACAGCGGCGAATACGAAAAAGCGTTGAACCGCGCGTTGGAGATGGTGGGATACGAGAAGTTCCGGCAGGAACAGGCGGAAGCGCGCCAGCAGGGCCGCTATCTTGGCATCGGCGTTTCCAGCTACGTGGAAATCTGCGGGGTAGCGCCTTCAGCATGGATCGGCGTTAAAGGCGAAGGCTGGGGCGCAGGTCTGTGGGAAAGTGCCAATGTCCGGGTGCATCTGACCGGCAAGGTCGTTGTGACCATCGGGTCGCAGCCGCACGGCCAGGGTCAGGAAACCAGCACCGCGCAGGTTGTCGCCGATGAACTGGGAATCCCGTTTGAGGATATTATCGTCCAGCACAGCGATACCCTCGGCACACCGTTTGGTTATGGCAGCTATGGCAGCCGCAGTACCGCAGTCGGCACAGTTGCGGTGTATCGCAGCTTGCAGCGCATCAAGGAAAAAGCCAAAGTGCTGGCCGCGCACATGCTCGAAGCTGCTGTCGAAGATGTGGTATATGAAGACGGCAAGGTCTATGTGAAGGGGTCGCCGGATAACGCCAAAACGATTCAGGAAATCGCCGGCGCGGCAGCCCTCGGTTACGATCTGCCTGCCGGAGTCGAGCCATACCTGGATGACACATCCTACTACGACCCGCCCAACTGCACTTATCCATTTGGTACGCACGTCTGCATTGTCGAGGTCGATCCTGAAACCGGGCGTGTGGACATCAAACGTTACGTCGCGGTTGACGATGTGGGCAAAGTGATTAATCCCCTGATCGTGGAAGGTCAGATACACGGCGGTATCACCCAGGGCGTCGCGCAGGCTCTTTGGGAAGCGGCTGTTTATGACGATAACGGCCAGCTTGTCAGCGGTTCGCTGATGGACTATGCCCTGCCTCGCGCTGATCTGCTGCCCACGTTCGAGCTTGACCGCACCGAAACTCCGTCACCGGTCAATCCGCTGGGAGTCAAGGGTGCAGGCGAAACCGGCACCATTGCTTCGACTCCGGCGGTTGTGAACGCGGTGGTTGATGCCCTGTCGCCGTTCGGCGTAAAACACCTCGATATGCCGCTGACACCGCGCAAGATCTGGAATGTCCTGCAAGCCAACGGAGGGAATTAACGATGTGGCCGAGTGCCTTTGACTATCAACGTCCCGAAACGTTGAACGAAGCGATACAGATGCTCTCGGAAATAGAGGACGCCAAAGCCCTGGCCGGCGGGCACAGTCTGCTCCCGGCTATGAAACTGCGGCTGGCCGAACACAGCACACTGGTGGACATCGGACGCCTGAACGAACTCAAGGGGATTTCCCATAACGGCAGCCTCAAAATTGGCGCGCTGACCACTCATGCGGAAGTCGCAGCCAATGCGGCAATCCGATCAGCCTGCCCGGCGCTGGCGACTGCTGCCGGATTGGTGGGCGACCAGCAGGTGCGCAACTGGGGCACGCTTGGCGGCAACATCGCACACTCAGACCCGGCCTCCGACCCGACAACGGTGATCCTCGCCTGTGGTGGCACGATCCACCTGCAAGGCGCTTCGGGCAGTCGCTCGGTGAGCGCGGATGACTTCTTCATCGACCTGTTCACCGTCGATGTGCAGCCGGGCGAATTAATCACCGGCATTGAACTGCCCAACCTCAGCAGCCGTAAGGCAGCTTACGTCAAGATGGCTCACCCGGCATCACGCTATGCGGTAGTCGGGGTTTGCGCCGTGCTGGAAATGGAGGGTTCCACCTGCAAGAGTGCGCAGATTGCCGTTGGCGGCTCAACTGTTAAACCCGTGCGCGCCGCCGGGGCTGAAAGCGCGCTGGCCGGTTCGTCACTCGATGACGCCGCACTCAGCGCAGCCGCCGATGCAATCAAAGCCGATATTGCCGATTTCATCATTGGCGATATGAACTTCCCCGAAGACTATCGCCAGGAAATGACCGGTGTTTACCTCAAACGAGCGGTGCGCGCCGCCCTTACCTGATAGCGGAATCCCGCCTTCAGTATTAGAAACACCTCAGAACTCACCCCTTCCCCTGCACCGTCACTGGAGCAAGGGAGGGGGTTTGCGGTACAATCAGAGGATGGAAATGCTCCGCACCAATTAGAGGCCCCGCATGACTGAAACTGTCGATACCATTCAACAGACATTGTATGAGCAGGATTACATCGCCGAGCGTGGGCTGGCAACCGCTATCTTTCTGTCACTGAAGCTCGGCAAACCCCTCTTTCTGGAAGGTGAAGCCGGGGTTGGCAAGACTGAAATTGCCAAAGTTCTGGCGCGCATGTTGAACACGGATCTGATTCGTTTGCAGTGTTACGAAGGATTGAACGTCAGCAGCGCGCTCTACGAATGGAACTACGCCGCGCAACTGCTTCACCTCCGCCTGCTGGAAGCCAGCGGCGCAGGCCGTGATGAAATGCAGGCCGAATTATTCACGCGGCAGTTTCTGCAAACCAGACCCTTGTTGCAGGCAGTGGAAGCCAGCGCCGCCGGCCGGCCGCCTGTGCTGTTGATCGACGAAATTGACCGGGCTGATGAGGAATTTGAAGCCTTCCTGCTGGAACTGCTGTCAGACTTTCAGGTAACTGTTCCTGAACTGGGCACGATCAGCACAGATACACCGCCTGTCGTCATTATCACGTCGAACCGCACCCGCGAGGTACACGACGCGCTCAAGCGCCGCTGTCTGTATTACTGGATCGATTATCCCTCGTTCGAGAAGGAACTGCGCATCGTGCAGACCAAAGCACCCGATGTCGAGCCGCTGCTGGCGAAGCAGATCACCGCCTTCATCCAGGAACTGCGCGAAATGGACCTGTTCAAAGCGCCGGGTGTCGCTGAAACGCTGGACTGGGCAGCGGCACTCGTCGCCCTCGATCAGCGGGCGCTGTCGCTGGAGGTGGTGGCCGAAACACTGGGGGTTGTGCTGAAGTATCAGGACGATATTGATCTGCTGACGCCCGAAGCATTGCAGGCCCTTCATGACCGCGCCTTGCTTCAGACACAGGCGATGACGGGCTGATTCGAGCTTCTGCTGTGACTGACGTGACAAATAACGAGCTTCCGATCCTGCCCGATGGTACAGTGCATCAGGGCGGCCAACTGCTGTACAATCTGCTGTTGTTTGGTCGGGTGTGCAAAGCACTTGGTATGGATGTCACCCCCAATCGTATGATCGAGGTCGCTCATGCGCTGACTTACGTCGATCTTGGCAATCGGGCGGATGTCTACCACACCATGCGGGCGCTGATCGTCAACCGTCAGCGCGATCTCAGCTTATTCGATGAGGCTTTCGACCTGTTCTGGCGGCGACCCACTGACGATTGGAATGTGCTCAATCTTCCGGTAGCCGGCGATGAACAGCGCGGTGGCCTGAAGTTTTTGCTGCCGCCGGGCGCGAGTCCATCCGGCGAAGCACCTCCATCCCGGACTTCGCCTGATCTTACCCTGACCGCTGTCGTTCCGACCTACAGCCAGCAGGAAATCCTGCGCTACAAGGACTTCGCTGAAATGACTGCTGAGGAACTGGCTGCCGCTAAACAGGTGATGGAGCGTCTGCCCCGCTCGCTCGGCTTTCGCAGGACCCGGCGGCTGAGAGCAGGCAAAGGCCGGCAGGTAGACCTGCGTCGCACGCTGCGGGCCAACATGCGCTACGACGGCGAGATTCTGGAACTGTCCACCTCGACGCCCAAATTTAAGCCACGACCGCTGGTGCTGATCTGCGATATCAGCGGCAGTATGGAACGCTATACGCGCATCTTCCTGCACTTCATGCATACCTTCGCCAGCAGCATGGATCAGGTCGAGTCGTTTGTGTTCAGCGTGCACCTGACGCGCATCACCCATGCCATTCGCCATAAATCCATTGATCGGGCGCTCGAAGAAGTCGGCACAACGGTCAAGGATTGGGGTGGTGGCACACGCACCGGCGAAGCCCTGCGGTTGTTTAATTACCGCTGGTCGCGGCGGGTGCTGGGGCGCGGGGCAATCGTCATCCTGATTACCGATGGATGGGATCGCGGGGACCCGGATATGCTGCGGCACGAAGCGGCACGCCTGCAGCGGAGCTGTCATCGGCTGATCTGGCTCAACCCCCTGCTCGATCTGCCACAGTATGAACCGCTGACCCGAGGCGCACAGGCCCTGCTGCCGTATGCCGATGACTTCCTGCCACTGCGCAATCTGTCCAACCTGGAAATGATTATCCGTGAATTGCAGAAGCTCAACTGGCGGCAGAAGGGGAGCCGCCAGCAGTTTCGTCAGTACAGTTATACGAGTCGTTAAAAGCTTATGTTAGATATTCTGAATACTGTCGATCAATGGATTGCAGATAAGCGCCAGATTGCTCTGGCGACGGTAGTCGAGACGTGGGGTTCTGCGCCGCGCGGCGTCGGTTCCAAGATGGCCGTCACAGCCGATATGGCGATGATCGGTTCAGTCAGCGGCGGCTGTGTTGAAACCGCAGTGATCGAGGAGGCGCTCGAAAGCCTGCAAAGTGGCAAACCGCGACTGCTGCATTTTGGGGTCAGCGATGATACCGCCTGGGATGTCGGGCTGACCTGCGGCGGTCAGATCAGTGTGTTTGTTGAGCCGCTGGATGCCAGATGGTGGAACGTAGTGGGTGATGCTGCCCGCAGTGATCGTCTGGCCACCACTGTCACGCTGCTGGAAGGCGAAGCTGCCGGCCAGAAAGCCCTGTTCGATGCAACCGGGAGCACAGTCTACACCAGCCCTGCCCTTACACCGGAACTCTGTGCGCCACTGGCAGAAGTGGCACAATCGCAGAATCGCTCAGGTCGCGCGATAGCAGCCGAACAGCCTGTCATGATCGATCTGCACTTCCCGCGCCCGCACCTGATCCTCATCGGCGGCGTGCATGTCGCTATGCCGTTACAGGCGTTCGCGCACCAGCTTGGCTTTCGGGTCTCAGTGATTGACCCGCGTCAGGTATTCGCCACCCCGGAACGTTTTCCCGATGTGGAAACCATCCTGCACAGCTATCCGGACAAGGCTCTGCCGCAGCTTGGCCTGGATCGCAACACTTACGTTGCAGTGCTTACGCACGACCCCAAGATCGACGACGGGGCTTTAATCACCGCTTTGTCCAGCCCGGTCCCTTATGTCGGGGTACTAAGCAGCAAGCGGACCCATCAGCAGCGGCTGCAGCGCCTGCGCGAAGCCGGTCTTACGCCGGAACAGCTAGAACGAATCCGCACGCCCATCGGCCTCGACATTAACGCACAGACGCCAGAAGAAATCGCACTCTGCATCATGGCGGAGATCGTCGCTGTTCGCAACGGGGCAGTGCAATGAAATTCGGCCCGCTTCCTATAGATGAGGCGATAGGTCACGTACTGGCCCATAATCTGGTTGATGAAAAGGGCCACAAAGTTCTGAGCAAGGGCCGTGTGCTGACCACTGCGGATTACCAGAAACTGCGCGATCTTAATCTGGAAACGGTGATCGTCGCCGCGCTCGATCCCACCGATCTGAATGAGAACGAAGCGGCCCGCCGGGTTGCGCAGGCTATCGCGGGGCCGGGCATTAAAGTGACTGCACCGGGGGCTGGCCGCGCCAACCTCATCAGTGAACATGACGGCCCGGTGTACATCAACGTCCCTGCACTTGAGCAGCTAAATAATATCGACGCGGGCATCACAATTGCCACGCTGCGCGCTCACACGCTCGTTCAGGCGGGCGAATTGGCCGCGCTGGTCAAGGTTATTCCCTTTGGCATCCCGGCAGCGCGGGTGATTGATGTCGAAAGCAAAGCGAATGAGTACGGGCCGGTGGTTTCGGTGCGGCCTTTACAGCCGCGCCCGGTGGCCCTGATCGTGTCCGGGCCGGACAGCGCCCGCGCCCGGCTGCTCAGAAGCTTCGAGCCGCCGACCCGCAACCGTATCGAAAAGCTCAAAAGCCGGCTGGAAAATGTGCAGTATGTGCCGCATAACGCGCCGGCTATTGCGGCTGCGATCTGTGAACAGATTGATGCCGGCCACAGCCTGATTATCGTGGCGGGTATATCGGCGATCATCGATCAGGATGATGTGGTTCCCACTGCCGTGCGATCCGCCGGGGGTGATGTGGCTCACTTTGGCGTACCAGTCGATCCCGGCACGCTGCTGATGCTTGGCTACGTGGGCGATGTGCCGGTGCTGGGTGCGCCCGGCTGCGTCAAATCACCCAAGACCAACGTCATTGATTGGCTGCTGCCGCGTCTGCTGGCCGGGGAACGGCTCACACGTGCCGATCTGGTGGCACTGGGGCACGGCGGTCTGCTGGAAGACATCAGCGAGCGACCTATGCCACGCAGCCGAAGTATGGGTAAATAATGTTTTGACTACGCGAAAACTTCAGGGGCCTGCATGAACAGTTTTCTTGCACATCTTGAGTGTGGTTGGTGTCAGAAAACCTACAGCGCCGACCGGCTGATGAACCTGTGCCCGGACTGCGGCAAACCCCTGCTGGCCCGTTACGACATCGACAGAGCGCGCCTCGCATTCCACCGCGCTGCGCTCGCAGACCGGCCGGCGAATCTGTGGCGCTATGCGGAAATGCTGCCGGTACGCAACCCCGACCTTCGGGTATCGCTGGGTGAAGGTTACACCCCGCTGATGAGACTGAAGCGCATCGGCGCTGCGCTGGGCCTGAGCCAGCTTTACGCCAAAGACGAATCGTTCAACCCCACCGGCTCATTCAAAGCACGTGGCCTGGTGATGGCGGTAAGCCGGGCCGCCGAACTGGGCGCTAAGGCAGTGGCGATCCCTACTGCCGGAAACGCCGGGAGCGCAATGGCGGCTTATGCGGCGAAAATCGGCCTGCCGGCATACATTTTTGCGCCGCAGGATGTGCCCAAACCCTTCGTTGCCGAAATGAAGGCACTCGGCGCAGAAGTTACACTGGTTAATGGTCTCATCACCGACTGCGCCAGACATGTACGTCAGGGGGTGGATGAAGGTCGCTGGTTCGATGTCTCCACTCTGAAGGAACCCTACCGCGTCGAAGGCAAAAAGACGATGGGTTACGAACTCGTCGAACACTTCGACGGTAAGCTGCCCGATGTGATCATCTACCCCACTGGCGGTGGAACTGGCATCATCGGCATGTGGAAAGCCTTCGATGAAATGGAACAGCTTGGCTGGATCGGCCCTGAACGTCCGCGTATGGTCAGTGTGCAGAGCAGCGGCTGTGCGCCTATCGTCCGGGCTTTCGAGCAGGGGGCCGAAAACGCCGAACCCTGGCAGAACGCCAGCACCATCGCGGATGGCCTGCGCGTCCCGGCTGCCGTTGGCGACTTTCTTATCCTGCGCGCTGTCCGCGAAAGTGGTGGCACAGCCCTGGCCGTTGATGATGACGATATACTCAGGTCGCTGCACGAGATTGGCACACAGGAAGGTGTGTTTACCGCGCCGGAAGCCGCCGCAACCCTGTCAGGTCTGAAAAAACTCTTCAACACCGGGCAGGTACAGCCCGACGACCGGGTTGTGCTGTTCTTCACCGGCACAGGTCTCAAGTACACCCACCTGATTCACTGACACGGGCGGGAGCCGCGCCCCTCAGGCCAGACCGCGCCGCCGATCCCACACTTCCGGGTTAACCAGCCCGGAGGGACGCAGACCCTTCAGCGCCATTATCGTCTGCTGTGCGCCGCTCGAACGGCTCCGGCGTTGCCCCTCATAAGTCTTGGCGGCCATATGCGGTGTGGTGATTACGTTGTCCATGTGCAGCAGCGGGTTGTCTGGCGCTGGCGGCTCCGGGTCCCACACATCCAGCGCCGCGCCCGCCAGTTTCCCGCTGCGCAGGGCATCGACCAGTGCCGTTTCGACAACAACCTGCCCGCGCGCGCAGTTGACCAGCACCGCGCCATCTTTCATCTGACTGAGCGTGGTCGCGTTAATCATGCCGCGTGTCTCATCCGTGACCGGCACATGAAGCGTCACAACATCAGCTTCATTGAGCAGCGTGTGCAGTTCGGGAACCAGCCGCGTGCGCAGCGAAACGGCCCGCCCTTCGTCGATATACGGGTCATAAGCTATGACACGCATCCCCAGCACATGCGCAATTTCGGCCACACGTCCGCCAATCCGCCCCAAACCGATGATGCCCAGCATCGCGCCGTTTAGGTCAAAGGAATCGACCTGCGGCAGCGGCAGCCATTCCCCCCGCGCCAGCAGCCGGTCTCCCAGTTTGATCCGGCGCACGGCATTCAGCATCATGCCAATGGTGTAAACCGCTGTCGATTCGGTGTTGGAATCCGGCGTCCGCACCACACAGATGCCGCAGGCTGTCGCGGCGGACACATCAACATTATCGTAGCCTGCGCCGGTCCGAGTCACCACTCGCAGGCGCGGCAGTTTCTCGAACGTTGCCATGTTTGCCGGAAAGATCGGGCAGATGATGGCGGCATCGGCCTCTTCTACCCCTTCGATACTGTCCGGCGGCGTTGGGTCGCTGCGCGGGCCGATCACCTCGACCTCTTCTTCCAGCATGGCAAACACATCATCCGGCATGTTGACGCCGACCCACACCTTATACATAGACTCCTCGTTCCGGTACTGCAACGCCATATTCCGACGCCAGACTGGTGAGGTCCTGCCACACGCTGTCCGGCAGCGGCACACCATGCTCCAGCCGTTCAGCCATCGAGCGCGCCTCTTTCTCGCCGGGCAGCAGCACTTCATCAAAGCCCGCTGCTGGTGGAACCTGCTTGACCCGTGCCTTCAGTTCATCAACCAGGCGCGAAAAGCGTTCGCGTGTGGTGAAAGCCTCAACACTGACAGCAATCATCAGGGTGGGATTGCCGGACACGAATTCCGGTGATGACAATGGCGCAAAACCTGCCAGAATCGTGGGGATAATCTCCATCATTAAGGCCAGTCCAGAGCCTTTATACGTCCCGAATGGCAGCAGCATTCCGCCAAGCTGAAAAGTAGCCGGGTCGGTGGTCGGGTTGCCGTCTTTATCCAGCAGCATCCCCGGTGGAAAGGATTCACCCTTACTGAGCGCCACCATGATCTTGCCATTGGCAACCGCCGCCGTCGCAAAATCGAGCAGCAATGGTTCATCGCCACAGGGAACAGCCCACGCCATCGGATTTGTGCCAAAGATAGGCTCGCGTCCGCCGTAGGGTGTCACCGATACTTTGACAAATGTGCCGCTGGTCAGCACAATGGCGACCAGCCCACCCCGCGCAATAATGTCGGCGTACTCCCCCAGCCGCCCGATGTGATTGACCTGGCTGAGCGACACGCAGCCAATCCCATGCTCCAATCCCAGGTCGCGGGCAACCTCCGCGCCAAAACGGGCGCCAATCTGACCGAATCCCCACTGGCAGTTGACCACTCCCGTCGCACCAAAACGGCGCTCAATCTGCGGACGCGCGTCCGGCCTGATCGTGCCCTTGCGCACCTGATCGATATAGGACTTGACCCGAATCACACCATGCGAATCATGACCCATCAGGTTTGTCTGCACCAGTGAACGCGCTACTGTGGCTGCAATATCGTCCGGCGCGCCAGCCGCCTCGAAGATCGCGCTGCAAAAATCAGTGAGCGCCTGCGCTTCAATATTCGGCATTCAAATCACTCCCCTGAGAAAACAGACCGGCTGGATTGTACTTGGCGCATCCCGCTTTCGCTATCAGACCAATTCCTGAGCGCACCTGCACCCCGCAAAGGTTAAGGAGGGGGGAAAATCTGGCCGCGCCACCTAACCCGGAAAGCGCGCCCCGGCCATCATCAGCCCAAGCGTATCGACATCCACATTATCACGATCCACCATACCGACAATCTGACCCTCATACATCACCCCAATGCGATCCGAAAGCGTCAGAATTTCATCGAGGTCTTCGGAGATCAGCAGGATTGCCACCCCATTCCGGCGCTGCTGCATCAGAACGCTGTGAATATATTCAGAAGCGCCAATGTCCACACCGCGCGTGGGCTGCGCAGCGATGAGCGCCACCGGCTGTCGCGAGAGTTCACGCGCGAGGATGAGCTTTTGCACATTGCCGCCGGACAAATTCTTGATCGGTGTTTCGTGACCCGGCGTCTTGATGCGATACCTCTGAATCAGGTCATCTGTATAGCGACGGATCGCCTCAAAGTTAAAAAATGGGCCATTGAGAAACTCGGGTGTGCCATGATTTTGCAGAATGGCGTTTTCTGCGACCGAAAAACTGCCAATCGTGCCATGCCGATTCCGTTCTTCGGGAATGTAGGAGAGACCGGCCTTCAGGCGTTCCTGCACCGGCAGTTCGAGCAGTGACCGGCCAGCCAGCAGAACGGTCCCGTCGTCTGCTGGTCGCAAACCGGCGATACATTCTGCCAGTTCGCGCTGACCGTTACCGGATACACCGGCAATGCCGACAATTTCCCCGGCGTGAACATCCAGCGAAACACCCCGCAGCGCCGGCAGGTCACGATCATTCCGTGCGCTGAGATGGCGGATTTCCAGCCTGACGGGACCGGTCTCGATTTCCGCCCGATCTGGCTGAAACTGTACGTCGCGTCCGACCATCATCCGCGCCAGCGTGCGCTGCTCAACGCCGTTATTTTCAATCGTATCAACCACATGGCCGTCACGCATGACGGTAATGCGATCACACAGCTCCTGCACTTCATACAGCTTGTGGGTGATAAAAATCAGCGCGTGTCCCTGCTCGCGCATCTGTCGCAGGGTGGCAAACAATTCGCTCACTTCCTGCGGTGTAAGTACGGCAGTCGGCTCGTCCAGAATGATTAGCGCCCCACCCTGATACAGCGCCTTGACGATTTCGACCCGCTGCTGTTCGCCCACCGAAAGCTGCCAGATGTAGGCGTCAGGATCAACCTTGAGGCCGTAGGTTTCTGAAAGTTCGATCAGCCGCGTTCGTACCCGTTTCAGATCAAGCAGCGGCCCACGGCTTATACCAAGCGCCACATTTTCGGTAACGGTCAGGGTCGGAACGAGCATAAAGTGCTGGTGAATCATGCCAATCCCCTGGCGCAGCGCATCCGCCGGCGAACGAAATATCTGCGGCTTGCCGTTGAGTCGAATCTCGCCTTCATCGGGCTGGTACAGGCCGTACAGAATTTTCATCAGCGTGCTTTTGCCTGCGCCATTCTCGCCCAGCAGCGCATGGATTTCATTAGCACGCACATCGAAACTCACCCGATCATTCGCCAGCACACCGGGGAAACGTTTGGTCACATTGCGCAGTTCGGCATGGTCAATGCGTCTGTGACCGAAAGGCAGCAGATTATTTATCATGCGCGTTTATGTTCCACAATACAAAAGGGCGCAGCAAAGTTGCCGCGCCCCACCTGTCGAACTCTATTCGGGAAGCTCCTGCGCGACCACAATGTCGCCTGACAGAATACCGGCTACCGCTTCCCCGGCTGCCGCCAGTACGGACGGCGGAATCAGCACATCACCAAAGGCGAACGCCAGCCCGCCGTTTTCCAGCGTCAGATTATAGGCCACTCCGCCCAGTTCACCATTCTGACGGCGCTGAATCATATCAAGCAGCACCGGCGTCCAGTTGTAGACCTGCGAGGCCACCACCGCATCCGGCCATTCACCGCTCTGGTCGCTCTGGGTGCCAAACCAGTAACCCCCGCGCGCCCGAACCGCCTCAATTGCGCCAACGACCATCTGCGAAGAACCAGTCAGCACATCCGCCCCTGCTGCGATATGGGTGTTGGCGATTTCCGTTCCCGCCGCCACATCGCTGAACGAACCGGTATACGCCACCAGCACCTCGGTTTCTGGCTCAGTGTCCCGGACGCCCTGAATGAAGCCGTTGATGTACAGCAGCGCGTCACCAGCCGCTACCGGCCCAACAATGCCAATCACATCCTCCTCGCTCATCAGCGCGGCCATCACCCCGTTGACGTATCCGCCCTGCTCGGCAGCCGCTTCATAGGCGAAGATATTGGTCAGACCTTGATCCGCGCCGGTGTCGGAAGCTGTACCCCAGCGAATGAGGTGTCCGGGTAATCCGGCGCAATATCAAACAGGGATGTGCCATACTGTGTGCCATGCGCGATAATCAGATCGTAGCCATCATCAGCATAGCCGCGCAGCGTTTCAGCCGCCGCCGCCACGTCGAACATGCCTTCAGTATGGGCGATGACCATCGCCTCTTCACCACCTAGGATTCCCTGCACTTCCAGCAGCGCTTCATAGATCGTCTGGCTCCAGGCCAGGTCAGTCGTGCTGCTGGGCATGACTACCGCCACCCGAATGGGGCCATCCTGAGCATTTGCCAGCCCGCCAAATGCCAGCAGACTCAGTACCAGGATCAGCAGTAGATTTCTTCTCATTACCTTCCCTCCTTAAGTAATCAAATCTTTGTAACCGTCAATTTTCTCCGCGCTCGAAGGCTTTCGTGAGCGCAGCCGGTTCCCGTCGCTGCCGGTCACGGGCGAAAATCAGCACGACAATCGTCAGAATGTACGGCAGCATAATAAGCAGATTAGGGGGTATTGCGGCGTCGCCTACGCGCACACCCAGCACCTGCGCCCAGATTTGCAGATTGTTCGCCGCACTGAACAGCAGCGCGCCAAGCATCACCCGCCAGGGTGACCACCCCCCAAAATACACCAGCGCAACTGCAATAAAACCACGCCCGGCAGTCATATTCTCCTGAAACACACCCGTCAATGCCATCGACAGCGACGCCCCGGCTAATCCGGCCAGCATCCCCCCAAGTATGACGGTTGAATAGCGCACCCGCGCGACATTAACACCCATTGAATCCGCTGCCTTCGGATTCTGGCCGACAGCGCGAATCTGCAAACCCCACGTGGTCCGATTCAGGACCCATACCGAAATCGGAACCAGCGCAAATGCGCCATAAACCAGCACGTTCTGCTGGAAGAAGACCGGGCCGATAATCGGCAGCGTACTTAACACCGGAATGTTGACCTTGGGGAATCCCTCAGCGACGATTACGCCCTCCGCCAGCACCCGGAACAGCAGTGTAGACGTGCCCAGCCCGAACAACGTCAAGCCAATCCCGCTGATCCCCTGTTCAGCTTGCAGGGTCACGCTAACAACGGCCATCAGCAGACCCAGCAAGCCGCCAATACCGATAGCGACCAGCAGCCCCACAATCGGGGACGCGCTTAATCCCTTGCTCGAAACGACATAGATGGATGTGAATGCACCCATCAACATAATGCCTTCGATACCCAGATTGAGCACACCGGAACGCTGGGCAAAAATTTCCCCCAGCGCCGCATACAAGAATGGCATTGCGGCAGCCAGAGTCAGGCCCGATGCGCCAACCAGAATCTCGAGGAGTGTGCGGCTGCCTTCCATAGCTCACTTCACTTCCGATGGTACCGGCTCGATACTGATTTCAAGTGGGGCGAGTTCGCCAACGGCACGTGCTGAACGGCGCACTGCGCGCCGGCGCACCCACACATCGCTGCTCACCACAAAAATCACTACCAGACCTTGCAGCGCGGTCATCGTCGCTGAAGGCACTTGTATGGTGCGCTGCATCTGTTCGGCCCCGGTCAGCAGCGCGCCGAAAAAGAATGCGGAGGGAATCGCGCCGAGGGGGTGCAGGCGGCCAAATAACGCTACCACAATCCCGGAAAAACCATACCCCACCGCAAAGCCCTCTACCATGCGCCGGCTCACACCCGCCACTTCGACCATACCAGCAATCCCGGCCAGTCCGCCGCTCAAGGCCAGGGCCAGTACGGTATACAGCGGAACGTTGATGCCCGCATAGCGCGAGGCTTCCTTGTTCTGGCCGACAGCGCGCATCCGGTAGCCAAGTGGGGTGCGCCACAACAGTAAGTACACCACCGCCGCCGCAATCAGCGCAATAAACACGCCGGTGTGCAACCGTGATGGCGGAACCAGCCGGCCTAACCAGACGGCTTCCGGCAGGCGGGCGGACTGGGGTATGCGTGTGCCGAGTTCGATCTCTCTGGGATCGATCAGCGGCCCGCTAAGCAGAAACAGCAGCATCTGGATGGCAATCTGGTTCATCATCACCGTGCTGAGAATTTCATTGACATCAAAGCGGGCCTTGAGATAGCCCGGAATGAAGCCCCACAACGCCCCGGCGAGAAAACCGACGATCAACGCCAGTGGCACCATCACAACGGCGGGCAGAGCGTCGCCAGCGGCTACTGAAACGGCGGTTACACTCACTGCCCCAATGAAAAGCTGCCCTTCGGCCCCAATATTAATCACACCGCCTCGAAACGAAATGCAGATGCCCACCGCCACCAGCAGCAGCGGGATAGCGCGGGTAATCGTGTTGTAGATGCGGCTGGCATCGCCAAATGCGCCATTCCACATGGAACTGTAAGCTTCCAGTGGGTTCTTGCCGAGCGCCAGCAGGATACCAGCGCCTGCGATCAGAGCCAGCAGAACCGCCACGATTGGAGCCAGAACCGCAACCGGGTCACGTTCAGTCAGCGACTTGCGTAGATTCATCCGGGACTCTATGTGAACTTATCCTTATGCATGATCCACAATTAAACCGCGCAAGGAAGGAATCTGCCATAAATTTCACGCAGTGAGAACAGTCAGTTTTTCCAACAAACGGTTCCATCTTTCTGGATATTTCCGCCAGACCGGGCTTGATTTCCCCAATCGGCTTTGCCGGCCCACCGAGTGTTTACCATCCGAATCTGGCTTGTGTTCAACCCCTGATGATGTTACATTAATGTCAGATGTTTTCCCCTTTGCAGTCGGCACAGGTCCATGCCGGCGTGGGATAGCCAACCCCTCGAAAAGTGCTGCAAGGACGATGTTCTGAGCAGGAGGTGATGGAATGCCCCTCTGGCGCGATTATCACACACCGGCCACTGTTGAAGATGCTCTCCAAAAACTGGCGCATTACGAAGGCAAAGCGCGCATCATTGCCGGCGGAACTGATCTGTTGATTGATTTGCAGTATACAGAAAAAGGCAATCATACCCTGGCTGCGCTGGTCGATGTAACCGGCATCCCCGAAATGCAGCGCGTCGATATGGCTGACGGCTGGATTTATGTTGGCGCTGCCGTGACCCATACCGCTATCGTGAAATCGGCGCTGCTGGAAGCTCAGGCGACCTGTCTGGTCGAAAGCTGCGGCGTTGTTGGCGGGCCGCAGGTACGCAACGTAGGAACCATTGGCGGCAACGTCGCCCACGCCCTGCCAGCCGGGGATGGCACAACTTCGCTCGTCGCGCTCAATGCCGAAGCAGAAATTGCCTGGGCTGATGGCCGCCGCGAATGGCTGCCGGTTACAAAACTCTTCAAAGGTCCCGGCCAATCGGTTATCGACTCGTCGCGTGATATACTCGTCGGCTTCCGTTTCCGGCCCACTGGTTCGCAGGAAGCGACTGCGTTCAAGCGCATCATGCGCCCGCAGGGGGTCGCCCTGCCGATCCTGGGCTGTGCTGTCTGGGTCCGGCTGGATGCCTCTGGCGAAAACTACACCGATGCGCGCATCTGTATCGGACCGGTGGCATCAGTTCCATCCCGCGCAGTCGAAGCTGAAAATGCACTGCGCGGCCTGCCAGCCAATGAGCAAACTATCGACAAAGCCGCACAAATCGCCCGCGAGACACTGCACCCACGCACCAGTAAATACCGTGCAACGGCGGAATACCGCGATTACATGATCGAAACGCTGTTAAAACAGGCACTGCCGCTGGCTGTTCAGCGCGCCAGAACAGGTGTCGCTCAGGCCGAAGGTGTAGGAATGGGGTAGATGAGAGAAGGGAATCACTATCATGAGCCAGCTTAATCTTACTGTGAACGGAATCGCCCATTCATTGGATGTTCCCCAATCACGCACTCTGGCCGAAGTGCTGCGCTATGATCTTGGCCTGACCGGGACCAAAATCGGCTGTGAAGAAGCCGAATGCGGCATCTGTACGGTCCACGTCGATGGTGTGCCGGTGGATTCGTGCATCTACCCCGCTTTCAAGGCACAGGGCAAGTCCATCACGACGATTGAAGGTCTGGCAGAAATTGACGAAGGCGGGCAGGAACGACTTCACCCCT
>Ga0079224_100001223_pt1 | contig 28848 bp, 28 predicted proteins | sample Stecom2015_FD_80414 | JGI IMG/M metagenome (GOLD analysis project Ga0079224, IMG submission 80414) | Agricultural soil microbial communities from Utah to study Nitrogen management - Steer compost 2015 | ecosystem: Environmental > Terrestrial > Soil > Agricultural land | place: USA: Utah... | reverse complement strand
GCTTCCGAAGAATATCGTGTTCGTCAACCTCGACGTATGGAACGGCCTGGACGAGGCCCACAAGGAGGCGATCACCAAGGCCGCTGCGGCTGCCGAGGAACGTGGCTGGGCGAAGGCGCAGGAGCTTGCCGACTGGTACAAGGAACAGCTGCGGGCAAACGGAATGACCGTGGAGGATCCAAGCCCCGAGCTCGCAGAGGAACTGGCAGCCATCGGCGAAACGATGGTGGAGGAGTGGCTCCAACGCGCGGGTGAGGAAGGCAAGACGGCCATCGAAGCATACCGGGCCTCGGCCATGTGACGCCCGCCACCGCCCGCTGTACATCGCGACCGAGAGGCACACCGGCGGATCGACCGGCACCGCCGGACAAGTTGCGGAGCAGCGGAGCGGCTGCCGTCGCCGCGACGGAGGGATCGCGTATCCATGCAACGATCCATGAGCGCCTTCTTCGGTCGCGTCGATCGCGCACTCGAGCGCCTGTACGATATCTGCGGCGCGATCGCCGCATTCTTCATGGTGCTACTCGGAGCCTTCGTGCTGGCCAGCATCCTGACCAGGATGTTCGGCATCTACGTCGCGGGGTTGACCGCCTATTCGGGCTACGCAATGGCGTCGGCGAGCTTTCTCGCCCTCGCCTACACGTTCCGTGCCGGTGCCCATATCCGGGTGGCGCTGCTGCGCAGCCGGCTCTCCGGCCGGCCGCTGTTCTGGCTGGAGCTGTGGTGCCTCTCCGTGGGTGCCTTCCTCACCTGTTTCCTCGCCTACTACCTCGTTCGGATGACGTGGGTGTCGTGGCTGTTCAAGGACAGGAGCGAGGGTGCGGACGCAACCCCGCTGTGGTTGCCGCAGACCGGGGTCGCGATCGGCTCGGTGGTCATGGCCGTGTGCATGGTGCATGCGCTTGTCAGGACGGTAGCGACCGGCGAAATCCAGTCGGCCACCGGCGGCGACGAACAGTTGCTAGCGGATTGAGGCGGCACCCGTGGATGAACTCGGCTTCACCCTCGTCTTCCTCGGCGTGCTGTTCCTGTTTCTCGGCTCCGGCATCTGGGTGGCGCTGAGCCTCATCGGCGTTGCCATGGTGGGGATGTTCCTGTTCACGTCGCGCCCGCTCGGCGACGCGATGGCCACCACCATCTGGAGCATGAGTTCGAGCTGGACGCTCGCGGCGCTGCCGCTGTTCATCTGGATGGGAGAGATACTTTTCCGTACCCGCCTGTCCGAAGACCTGTTCAAGGGCCTTCAGCCGTGGATGCAGCGCCTGCCGGGCGGCCTTCTGCACGTCAACATCGCCGGCTCGGCCATCTTTGCGGCGATCTCCGGATCGTCGGCGGCCACGGTTGCGACGGTAGGCAGGATGTCGATCCCCGAGCTCAACCGTCGCAAGTATCCCGAGCACATGATCGTCGGCACCCTCGCAGGCGCCGGGACGCTTGGCCTGCTGATCCCGCCATCGATCACGCTCATCATCTATGGCGTGGCTGTGAACGAATCAATCGCGAGGCTGTTCATCGCCGGGATCCTGCCTGGCATCATGCTAGCCGCAATGTTCATGTTTTACGTGGCGGGCTGGGCCCTGATTACCGGCAACGTGCCGAAAGCCGAGGAAACCTACACCCGACGCCAGAAGCTGCGCGCCCTCGCCCAGTTCATCCCGGTGGTGGCACTGATCCTGGCCGTCATGGGCTCCATCTACACCGGCATTGCCACGGCTACCGAGGCAGCGGTGCTCGGCGTTGGGGGGTCGTTGCTGCTTTCGGCGCTGCAGGGATCGCTCGACTGGACGTCGTTCCGCGAATCCCTGATGGGAGCGACCCGCACCTCGTGCATGATCGCATTCATCCTGGCCGGCTCCGCCTTCCTGTCTCTCGCCATGGGCTTCACCGGGCTACCCCGTGCGCTCGCGACGTGGATCGTCAGTCTCAAGCTCGAACCGTGGATGTTGATTGCGGCGCTCACCGTCTTCTATGTCGTGCTGGGTTGCTTTCTCGACGGCATATCGTCGATCGTGCTCACCATGGCGGTGATCGAGCCGCTCGTGCGCCAGGCCGGGTTCGACATGATCTGGTTCGGCATATTCCTGATGATCGCCGTCGAGATCGCGCAGATAACGCCGCCGATCGGCTTCAACCTTTTCGTGCTCCAGGGTATGACGGACCGCGACATCGACTTCATCGCCAAGGCGGCACTCCCGATGTTTCTCATCATGCTGATCGCAATCGGGCTGCTGTCGCTGTTTCCCGAGATCGCCACCTTCCTGCCGTCGCGCATGTGAACGCATCCGTGCGCGCATGGCTCGAACACATCGGTGCCCGCGGCACCCAGATTCTTGCGGCCAGCATATTCATCGGGCTGCTGGTGCCGCCGCTTGCGGCGTTCCTGCGGCCAACGCTGACCGCCGCCGTCTTCCTGCTGCTCGCCATTGCGATGGTGAGGGTCGAGCTCGGCGCCATGCGTCGCCTGATCACGGCGCCGCTCGTCCCGGCGCTGGCCGTCGTCGTGATCATGATCGCAACGCCGCTGGCCGTCGCATTGGCCTTCGAACTGTGGCGACCGCCGCCCGCGGTCGCGCTGGCGATCATGTTTGCAGCCTCCACGGCGCCAATCGTGTCATCGCCCGCGATCTCATACCTCGTAGGCCTCGACGGCCCGCTCAGTCTCGGTCTCCTGATAGCCGCAATGGTGTTGACGCCCTTCATCGCACCGGTGTTTGCCGAGCTGGTGGCGGGAGAAGCATTGCAGATTTCCGGATTCGCGCTTGCGTTGCGGCTCGCCGGCCTGCTGGTCGGAGCGGCACTCGCCGCCGCCCTGATCCGCAAGGTCCTCGGCGAAGCCCGGCGCGAACGGCTGGCCGGTGCGATCGATGGCGTGAACGTTCTCACGCTTGTCGTCTTTGCAGTCGCGCTGATGGACGGGGTATCGATGACGTTCCTCGAGCGCCCCGCCCTGGTTCTGGGCCTGACCGCGCTGGCTTTCGCGCTCAACCTCGGCCTCAACCTCGCCGGTACGCTGATCTTCTGGCGCGCCGGGCCGCGCACCGCGACAACGATCGGGTTTTCCTCCGGCAACCGCAATCTCGCGCTGATCGTCGGCGCCCTCGGCGGACAGGTGCCGCTCGAGACGTGGATCTTCTTCGCGGTGGCTCAGTTCCCGATATATCTGATGCCGGCCATCCTCAAGCCGGTCTACACGCGGCTGATATCGACCGGGCGGGCTAGACCCGCTCGATGATCATCGCGATGCCCTGCCCCACACCGATGCACATGGTGCAGAGGGCATGCCGGCCACCGGTTTCCTCTAGCTCATAGACGGCTGTCGCCACCAGCCGCGCGCCACTCATGCCGAGCGGATGGCCAAGCGCAATGGCCCCGCCGTTGGGGTTCACCCGGGCATCATCATCGCCAATTCCGAGACCCCGGAGCACCGCCAGACTCTGGCTGGCGAAAGCTTCGTTCAGCTCGATCACGTCCATGTCGTCGAGCCCCAGTCCGGTACGATCCAGCAACCGCCGGACCGCCGGTACGGGTCCATACCCCATTATGCGCGGCTCCAGCCCCGCGACAGCGGTCGCTATCACTCTCGCCTTCGGTTCCAGCCCGTTCGCCTTGGCCGCCGCCTCGCTCGCAAGGATCAGGGCGCATGCCCCGTCGTTGACACCGGAAGCGTTGCCGGCGGTCACCGTGCCGCCCTCGCGGAACGGCGTCGGCAGAGCGGCCAGCCTGTCGAGGGAGGTTTCCCGGGGGTGCTCGTCACGATCGACGATTATCGGCTCTCCCCTGCGCTGCGGAATCTCGACCGGGGCGATCTCCCGTGCCAGCCGCCCGCTTGCCTGTGCCCGTGCCGCCTTCCGTTGCGAGGCGAGCGCAAACCGATCCTGGTCCTCACGCGTGATCTGGAATTCCTCGGCCACGTTCTCTGCCGTCTCCGGCATGGAATCGATGCCGTACTGGCTCTTGATCAGCGGATTGACGAACCGCCAGCCAATGGTGGTGTCATACATCTCAGAAGTTCGCGAAAAGGCGGTTTCCGCCTTGCCGACGACGAACGGCGCCCGCGACATGCTCTCGACGCCGCCGGCAATCGCAAACGAGAGTTCGCCGGCCTTGATGCCTCGCGCTGCGTAGGCCACCGCGTCCATGCCGGATCCGCACAGCCTGTTGATCGTCGTCCCCGGTACGCTGACCGGAAGACCGCCGAGCAGCGTTGCCATCCGGGCCACGTTGCGGTTGTCCTCGCCGGCCTGGTTGGCGCATCCCATGACCACGTCATCCAGCGCCTCCCAGTCGGCGCTGCCGTTGCGTTGCTGCAGTGCCTTGAGCGGTATGGCAGCCAGGTCGTCGGTCCGCACCCGCGAGAGACTACCGCCATAGCGGCCGATAGGCGTCCGTACCGCGTCGCAGATGAAGGCTTCGGTCATCGATCGGGCACCCCCGGGAAATCCTGTCGCACTGTTTCTTCCTAGCACACGCCGGCGGCGGCCGGCAGCCTGCACCACACACTACGGGGAAGCGACGGGGATTGAATCGGATTGTCCGATCACGATCCAAGCATCTGAATCCACGCAGACATCATGAACGGATGTCCCGCCTTGCCCACCGTGACAACATTGGTCCGCAACCGCCACCACCGCGGCTTGTCACGTCCCGGTTACTCTTGTATCGGATCAGGCGATGTTGCCTGACGACGACCAACCAATGCCTCCCGCCCCTGCATCGCAGGACCTCGCCATACCGGTGCCGCACCAGGCGCCGGACGGCCCATTCTGGGAGCGTGACCGGGTTGCCGCGGCGCTCGGGATGATGCTGGAGCATTCGTCCCCCGGCAAAGCGGTGGTCACGATGACGGTGGGGCCGGACATGTTGAACGCGCACGGCATGTGCCATGGCGGGATGATCTTCTCGCTTGCCGACAGCACCTTCGGCGTCGCCTGCAACGGTTACGATCACGTCACCGTCGGCGTCCACTGCGACATTTCCTATCTTCGCCCCGCCAGGCTGGGCGACCGGCTGACGGCGCATGCCCGCGAAAGCCACCGGGAGGGCCGCAACGGCATCTACGATGTCGAGGTCCGCAATGATCGCGGTGAGATGGTGGCGCTGTTCCGCGGCCGCTCGCGGGAGATGCGCAGGTAATCGCCCGGCCAGTGTCCGCCGGCGCCGCTCGGCATCAGCCGTTCCTGGCCGCGAGATAGGCGCGGTGGGAAATTTCCGACCAGGCGACGGAATGCTGCTTCATCGTCCTGAACGAGGCGTAGATGCGCTTTTCGATATCGCTGCCCTGGTCGAAGATCGCCAGCACCTCGTCGGCTGCCTCGCGGGCAGCGGCGATCACGTCGTCGGGCCAAGGCCTTAGCTGAACGCCTTCCGCCTTCAGTTCCTCCAGGGCCGTAGCGTTCATCCATTCCGTCTCCGCCAGTGCCAGCACGGCTTCCCCGCGGCAGACCATCTCGATGATCGCCTTCAGATCGTCGGGCAGGTTCTGCCACGCCTCCAGGTTGACGATGCATTCACCGGTCCCGTTCGGTTCGTGGAACCCGGGCCAGTAATAGTACGGCGCCACCTTGTAGAAGCCGGCCGCCCGGTCGCTCCACGGCCCCAGGAACTCCGTTCCGTCGATCGCTCCGCTCTGCAGCGCAGGCAGGATTTCCGTCGGCGAGGTCATCGTCGGGACGACGCCGAGCCGCTTCATCATTTCACCGCCGAGGCCCGGAATACGGAAGATCAGCCCCTTCATGTCGTCGAGACTCGTGATCTCCCGTCTCAACCAGCCGCCCATCTGCATGCCCGAATTGCCGGCCATGAACGGCTTGACATTGAATGGGGCGTAGAGTTCGTCCCACAGCGCCTGTCCGCCACCATGTTCGATCCACGCCGTATGCTCCATGGGCGTCAGCCCGAACGGAACGGTGGTGAAGAAGGCGGCCGCCCGCATCTTGCCGGTCCAGAAGAACGAGGCGGTGTGGCCCATGTGCGCCACGCCCCCTCCGACGGCATCGAGCACCTCAAGGCCTGACACGATTTCACCTGCCGCGTGCAGGTCGATCTTGAGCCGGCCGTTGCTCATGCGTTCGATGTTGTCGGCCACGCGCTGGGCAGACACACCCGGGCCTGGCAGGTTGCGCTGCCACGACGTGACCATGCGCCAGCGCAGCGGCTCCGATCTGGCGACGTGGGGGGCAGCCAGCACACTGGCGGTTGCCGCTGCCCCCGCGGCGAGAAGCCGGCGTCTTGAATGCGAAGTCATCGTGTACGTCCCTTCTGCGGCCACAGTGCATGAAAGTGATGCACGGGGCCCTGGCCATGGCCGATGGAGAGGTCGTCCGCCGCCTCGATGGCGGCAGTCAGGTACGCCTTGGCTTCCGCGACCGCCTCGACGAGCGGCAGGCCGCGGGCCATGAATGCGGCGATGGCGGAGGACAGCGTGCAGCCGGTGCCATGGGTATTCTTTGTCGTCACCCGGCGTGCGTCAAACTGCTCAACACCGCCCGCGTGCACCAGCACATCGGGCGAGACCGGAGCCTCGAGGTGACCGCCCTTGAGCAGGACGGCTTCGGGCCCAAGTTGCAGCAGCGCGCGGGCAGTCTCGGTCATCTCCGAGGCATCGGCCACCGGTGCGCGGTCGAGGATCCGTGCGGCCTCGGGCAGGTTGGGCGTGATCAGAGTCGCCAACGGCAGCAGCGAGCGAACGAGCGTCTCGACCGCCTCCGGCTGCAGCAGCGCGTCGCCGCTCTTTGCGACCATCACGGGGTCGAGCACCACGACCGGCGGCCGGTAGGCCGCGAGCCCTTCGGCAACGGCGCGGATCGTTTCCGGCTGGCTCAGCATCCCGATCTTGACCGCCCCGATGTCGAGGTCACCGAACACGGCATCCATCTGTGCGCGCACGAAGTCTACCGGGACGTCGAGAACACCGGTGACGCCCTGCGTATTCTGGGCGGTCAGTGCGGTGATGACCGATGCACCGTAGACGCCAAGTGCGGAGAAGGTCTTGAGGTCGGCCTGAATGCCGGCGCCACCGCCCGAATCAGACCCCGCAATGGTGAGAGCAATCGGTGTGGTCATGATCGCGACCTCCTTGAACCGGAAACCCGTTCCGCAAGCGTCCGCGCCGCCGCCTCGACGTCGGTCGCGCCGAAGATTGCCGACACGACGGCAACCCCGTCGGCACCGGCGGCAATGACCTCGGGTACCGTGTCTGCCGTGATGCCGGCGATCGCAACTACCGGAGCCGACGGCGCACGACCGTTGAGGATGCGCACGATGCGGGCGAGACCGTGCGGCCCGATCGGAGGATCGGGATTGTCCTTGCTGCGGGTCGGGTAGACGCCGCCGACGCCGAAGTAGTCGACGAGCTCGACCGGGGCGGACTGCGCCTCCGCCTCGGAATGGATGGTGAGACCGACGATCGCATCGTCGCCCAACAGACGGCGCGCATCCTCGACCGCCATGTCCTGCTGGCCGAGATGGACGCCGTCCGCGCCGGCAGCCATCGCCACGTCGACACGGTCGTTGACGACGAACGTTGCACGCCGCTGCCGGCAGATCGCGGCCAGCCGGCGGGCCTGGTCGACCATCGGTCGCGTGTCGCTGTGCTTGTCGCGCAGCTGGAAGATGGTCATGCCGCCGGCAAGCGCGGCTTCCACGACCTCTTCGAGTGGACGACCGAGAGTGTCCGGCGGCCCGGCAACGCCGTACACCGAGACATCCACCCTGCCCTTCTGTCTCACGCCCGGACCTCCTCGATTCGCGCGCGCGCCGAAATGGTCGGGCCGTCCAGTTCGTACAGCGCATCGAGAAACGCCGGCCGGAAGCTTCCGGGCCCACGCGCGTGCAAGGCGGCAATTTCCCCGGCCACGCCGGTCACCAGCAGAGCTGCCGCTGCGGCGGCAAGGATGTCGGTTTCGATCCCGACGAACGCGGCGACAATGGCTGAACCGCCGCAGCCCATTGCGGTGAGGCGCTGCATCAGGCGGTCGCCGTTGGCCAGCCGGATCACGCCGCTACCGTCGGTGACGACATCTTCCTCGCCGGTGACCGCCACCACCGTGCCGAGGTTCCGCGCGAGTTGCCGCCATGCGTCTTCGCCGTCCGCTCCGGCCAGCAGCCGGGCTTCGGCCGCATTGGCGCGGACAACGGCAGGCGAGCGCGAGGCGATGTCGCGGGCCAGCCGGGATCGCGGTTCCGAGCGATCGATGAAGACAGGATCGAACACGAAGGGAATGCCGTAGGCCTGCGCGGTATCAAGGGCGATATCAATGGCCTTGAGGCGGCTCTGATCGAGCGTACCGAGGTTGACCAGCAGCGCGTCGGCACTGGCGACGAACGCGGCGATTTCGTCAGGTGCCAGAGTAAGTGACGGCTCGGCGCCAAGCGCGAGCAGCACGTCGGCGGTGAAATAGTGCGCGGCATCGTTGGTGATGCAGTGGACACGCGGACGCCGTGCCCGGACCCGTTCGAGCATGGCTGCTGTCTGCGCTGCGAGACCGCTCAATTGGCGCTCCTCTCGTCGCGCCGGCGGACATCTTGGTCGGGGAAGGTCTCGAACACCGGTGGGGTGGGAAATCCGTGGGCGTCCGAAATTTGCCTCAATCCCTCCGCCAGCATGACCTGGATCAGGTTCGACGGGTTGGCTTCTGCCTCTCAGCCCGGACCGGGCACCCCGTTGAGAACGTCGACTCCTACATAGGGTGTGCCTCAACGGGCGACAACTGATAATTTGCCGCCGTACGATTCTGCCGCAGAAGGAACTGCCGATGATACCCCGCTACACGCGACCCGAAATGGCCCGGATCTGGGCGCCGGAGACCCGGTTCCAAATCTGGTTCGAGATCGAGGCGCATGCAGCGGATGCGATGGCCGAGCTCGGCACGATCCCCGAGGAGGCCGCGCGCGCGGTGTGGGAGCGCGGGCGCTTCGAAGTGGATCGGATCGACGAGATCGAGCGCGAGGTACGACACGACGTCATCGCGTTTCTGACCAACGTCGCAGAGCACGTCGGGCCGGAAGCGCGGTTCCTGCACCAGGGCATGACGTCCTCGGACGTGCTCGACACCTGTTTCAACCTGCAGCTCGTCCGCGCCGCCGACCTGCTCGATGCCGACCTCGAGTCACTGCTGGCAGTGCTGAAGAGGCGGGCGTACGAGTTCAAGGACACGGTCTGCATCGGGCGAAGCCACGGCATCCACGCCGAGCCGACGACCTTCGGCCTGAAGCTCGCCCAGGCCTATGCCGAGTTTGCGCGCGGTCGCGAACGGCTGGCGCTGGCCCGGCGTGAAGTCGCGACGTGTGCCATCTCCGGGGCGGTGGGCACGTTCGCCAACGTCGACCCGCGGGTGGAAGCCCGGGTCGCCGAGAAGCTCGGCCTGGAACCGGAGCCGATATCGACCCAGGTCATCCCCCGCGACCGCCACGCGGTATACTTCGCGACCCTGGCGATCATCGCCACGTCGGTTGAGCGGCTGGCGACCGAGATCCGCCACCTTCAGCGCACCGAGGTACTGGAAGCCGAGGAGTATTTCTCGGAGGGGCAGAAGGGCTCCTCGGCAATGCCGCACAAGCGCAACCCGGTGTTGACGGAGAACCTGACGGGCCTGGCGCGGCTGGTGCGGTCGATGGCGATGCCGGCGATGGAGAACATCGTGCTGTGGCACGAGCGCGACATCTCGCACTCGTCGGTCGAACGCAACATCGGCCCCGATGCCACGGTAACGCTCGACTTCATGCTGGCCCGGCTGACCGACGTCGTCGACAGGCTGGTCGTCTATCCCGACAACATGCGCCGCAACCTCGACCTTCACGGCGGCCTCGTGCATTCGCAGCGCGTGTTGCTTGCGCTGACGCAGGCCGGCCTCGGTCGCGAGGAGGCCTACCGTATCGTCCAGGCGAGCGCCATGCGCGCCTGGCGCGGCGAAGGCGGTTTCCGTGAACTGATCGGACAGGATACCCAGGTCCGTGCCGCGCTCGACGAAGGCCAGCTTGATGCGCTGTTCGACCTCGACTACCACCTGAAGCACGTCGACACGATCTTCTCGCGCGTCTTTGCCGACTAGCGACGAACGGTTCAGGAGGCGGCAGTCGTCACCTTCTCGGAAGACTGCAGCGGATCGTCCTCGAGCAGGAACTCGCGGCCGAGCTTGACCCGCTTGACACCGTCATACGAGATCACATCCGCGGTGGCATAGGTATCGGACAGGGTTTCGGGAAGGAAGCTCCCGGTGCCGATGGTGTCGACCGGCGCCTTTGCCGCGCCGGTGACGAAGCACTTCTGCGGATCGAAACCGGACGAGGCGACGATGCGCGCCTGCGGATACCCCGCCGCATCGAGCGCCTTGCGGGTCCGGATGATCGAGGCCACCGATACCCCGGCGCCGAACAGGATCCGGCGCACCCGGTCAACGATGATGTTGCGGGGATCGAGCTGGAAGGTGCTGCCGATGACGCGCTCGACGATATTGTATTCGCCCTCCACGCCCAGCCACTCGCCTACCGTTTCGACCGAGAGTTCATACGTCAGGCCCTCCGCAAACCGCCCGCCATGCGTGTCGAGGCGAATGCCGAACACCTTTCCTTCGCGATCGAGCTTCGCCTCCTCGTAGAACCAGCGGGCGCAGCGGACGGAATCGGTGAGTTCACGGCCCGAGTAATCGATCAGGGCGGTCACCGTGTCGCTGTCGGGGACCGCGGCCACGAACCGCTTGAGCGCCTCGAGTGCATCGCCGTTGGTCAACCCGATCAGCGCGTGCGGCATGGTTCCGAGACCGCGCGTCATGCCGAACAGAGGCGCGGTCAGGTCCTGCGAGGAGCCGATGAACCCCTTGACCGCATTGTTCCGCTGCTTCGCCGCCTCGCTGCCGACCGCCGCACCGTAGGCGCACAGCAGGTTCATTTCCGGGCCGCTGGCGTGGCGCGCGTGCATGTCGATGAACGCGGCGTATGGAACCGACCGGCACATTTCGTAGGCATTGTTCGCGCACACGCACGGGATGCCGATCTTCTGCAGCATGAGCGTCTCGACCTCCGACAGGCGCGAGAACGGCCCCCGGACGTGCATCAGCTTCTTTTCCGAGGGTACGACTTCGCCCTCGTCGAAGAATCTCTCCACGGTCGCATCGGGAACCAGGCGCTTGATGAGCCTTACCGCAGGCTCCAGCGCAGCGATGACGCGGCGGCGCAGGAAGATGGCGTAGACGACTTCCGGGTCGCCGTTTGCCTCGGCAACACGGCGGGTATGACTGAAGTACTTGTCGGTGATGTGCTCGACCGGCCCGGCCGCGAGCATCAGGTCAACCATCTTGTCGATCGTCGCTGCACGGTCGATCGTCATCGGCTTCGTGCCCCGGATCAGAGTGCGCAAGCGCCCATGTCAGCAGAATACCGTCAGACCGGCAAGCTGCCCCGCCGCCTGGCGAGACGGCTTCGGCTGTCAGGCACCCGCAAGGCTGTTGCGGAAGGCGCGCGAGGCAGAACGCAGGAAGGAAAGGTCGCTGCCGCCGGCGATGAACCGGTATCCCCGCCGCGCGTAACCCTGGCCGAGTTCCGGTGTGTTGGCGTAGATGCCGGCGACCAGCCCGTGCGCGTTCGCCTTCTCGGCAATCCGGTCGACGGCTGCCTCGACCTCCGGGCGTCCCGGCTCCACGTGGGCCCCTCCGGTCAGCGAAACGCACAGGTCGTTGGGGCCGACGAACACGCCGTCGAAGGCATTGAGCGCGAGGATGTCGTCAAGCCGGTCGAGCGCGGCGGCGGTCTCGATCATCGCCCAGACGAAGCAGCGTCCTCCGTTGGCAAGGTAGTCAGGCCCGGCGAGGCCGCTGTGCAGCATTGCGCGATGCGGTCCCCAACTGCGCTCGCCGTGAGGCGGAAAGCGCGTCGCCCGGGCAAGCCATTGCGCATCCTCGACGGAGTTGATCATGGGGCAGATCAGCCCGTCGACGCCGAGATCCAGCGCCTTGGCAATGAACCCGACATCGCCCAGCGGAACCCGCAGAAGCGCGAGCGCACCGGCGCCCTGCACCGCCTGGACCATGGGCACCGCATCGCCGTAGCCGATCAGGCCGTGCTGGGTATCGACCACCACAGCATCCCAGCCGTCGCGGGCCAGCGCTTCCGCGCCGATGGCGGAAGGCATGGTACACCATCCCGAATACACCGTTGCGCCGGCCTGGAGTCTGCTGTGCAGTGGACCCGGTTCCATATCCGCCCCCCTATTCGAGTTGTCGGCGCTCAGGCTTCGCTTTCGATCTGCTCGACCGCAGTTGCCATCAGTTCTTCCATCGTCCGGCGGATCTGATGGTCGGACTGATCCACCCCCCTCGCGTCGAAGTCGCTGCGGATCTTCCGGAACACATCCTCGTCGCCGGGTTCCTCGAAATCGGCGCGCACGACCTCGCGGGCATAGGCCTCGGCATCGTCGCCGGTCATTCCCATTTTCTCCGCCGCCCACAGGCCGAGCAGCTTGTTGCGGCGCGCGGTGGCCTTGAACTTGAGCTCCTGGTCGCGGGCGAACTTCCGCTCGAATCCTTCCTGACGCTTGTCGAATGAGTTCATGAACCGTGGCTCCCTGGCTACGCGGTCAATCTGTCCCGCCTCGAATAACCGCTGCGAGGCTTGCAGGCAACCGGTGACGGCGGTCCCGGTCCACCGCCCGGCACTCTGGACACTGCCGTCCGCAGCAACTATGTCCCGATTGTAACGGGATGCGCCTTACGATAGCTTGCGCAGAGGCGAACATCATAGAATCAGCAATGTTTCCGTCACTCCTGCGGTGTCTATCGCAAAGCGATGCAGCGTGGGATGCCCACGTCTTGGAGACCTTACGTCATGAGCCGTCGTCGCCGCATCTATGAAGGCAAGGCCAAAGTCCTGTACGAAGGGCCTGAGCCGGGAACTTTGGTCCAGCATTTCAAGGATGACGCGACCGCCTTCAATGCCGAGAAGCGCGCGGTGATCGACGGCAAGGGTGTCCTGAACAACCGCATTTCCGAGTATGTTTTCACCCGCCTGAACGAGATCGGCGTTCCCACCCATTTCATCAGGCGGCTCAACATGCGCGAACAGCTCATTCGCGAAGTCGAGATCATCCCGCTCGAAGTGGTGGTGCGCAATATCGCCGCAGGATCGATTGCGAAACGCCTCGGCCTCGAGGAAGGCACGCCCCTGCCCCGCTCGATCGTGGAATTCTACTACAAGGACGACAAGCTGGGCGATCCGATGGTGTGCGAGGAACACATCACCGCCTTCGGCTGGGCGACGCCGGCCGAGATCGACGACATGATGGCCCTGGCGCTGAGGGTGAACGACTTCCTCACCGGACTGTTCCTCGGCATCGGCATCAAGCTGGTCGACTTCAAGATCGAGTTCGGCCGCCTCTACGAGAACGACCACGAGCGGATCGTGCTCGCCGACGAGATCAGCCCCGACTCGTGCCGCCTGTGGGATGCACAGACCAACGAGAAGCTCGACAAGGACCGCTTCCGGCGTGACATGGGCGGACTCATTGACGCCTATCAGGAGGTTGCCCGACGGCTCGGGATCCTGTTCGAGAACGAGCAGCCCGAGCGCAAGGGCCCGGTGCTCGTGAAGTCATGACGGGTGACGCCGGTGCCGGAGGCGGTGCTGGAATGAGGGCGCGCATCAGGATCACCCTCAAGGACGGCGTGCTCGATCCGCAAGGCCAGGCCATCGAGAAGTCGCTTCACACGCTGGGCTTCGAAGAAGCCGGCAATGTGCGCCAGGGCAAGGTGATAGAGCTGGACATTGCGGAATCGGATGAGGACCGCGCACGCGCCCGACTGGACGAGATGTGCCGCCGCCTCCTCGCCAACACCGTCATCGAGAATTACGAGATCGAGCTGACACGGACATGAAGACCGCGATCATCGTGTTTCCGGGCATCAACCGGGAGCGCGACATGGCGACGGCGATTCGCACTGTTTCCGGCCGGGATCCGGTGATGGTGTGGCATACCGAGACGGAGATCCCGCCGGTCGACCTCGTCATCCTCCCCGGCGGCTATTCCTACGGCGATTACCTGCGTCCGGGTGCGATCGCCGCACGCTCGCCGGTGATGCGCGACGTCGCAAGGAAGGCCGCGGACGGCGTGACGGTGATGGGCGTCTGCAACGGCTTCCAGATCCTCACCGAAGCCGGGCTCCTGCCTGGCGTGCTGATGCGCAACCGCAGCCTCAGGTTCGTCTGCCGCGACGTCCATCTCCGCGTCGAGAACTCCCAGACCCGGTTCACCCGCCACTATGACGCCGGCCAGGTCATACGCATTCCCGTGGCCCATCACGACGGCAACTATTTCGCCGATGCCGAAACGCTGCGGCGCCTCGAGGATACCGGCGGCGTGCTGTTCCGCTATTGCGCCCCCGACGGCACGGTCAACGACGCCTCCAACGTCAACGGCTCGACCGCGAACATCGCCGGCGTGCGCAACGTCGCCGGCAACGTCGCCGGCATGATGCCCCACCCGGAGAACCTGATCGATCCCCTGCTCGGCGGCACCGACGGTCGCGCGCTGTTCGAAAGCGTGCTGGAGGCCGCGGCGTGAGCGCTCTGGACGCCGCCACCGCGAGCCCCGCGGGCAAGCTGACCATCACCCCCGAACTGGTTGCCGAACACGGGCTGAAGCCTGAGGAGTACCAGCGCATCCTCGAGCTCATCGGCCGCGAGCCGTCGCTGACCGAGCTCGGCATCTTCTCGGCGATGTGGAACGAACACTGTTCCTACAAGTCGTCGAAGAAGTGGCTCAGGACGCTGCCGACCAGCGGACCGCGTGTCATCCAGGGCCCTGGCGAAAATGCCGGCGTCGTCGACATCGGCGAAGGGCTCGCCATCGTCTTCAAGATGGAGAGCCACAATCACCCCTCTTTCATCGAGCCCTACCAGGGCGCTGCGACCGGCGTCGGCGGCATCCTCCGCGACGTGTTCACGATGGGTGCCCGCCCGATCGCGGCGCTGAACGCGCTCCGGTTCGGCGCTCCCGCGCACGAGCGCACGCGCCACCTCGTCGCCGGCGTCGTCGCCGGCATCGGCGGCTACGGCAACGCGTTCGGCGTTCCGGCGGTCGGCGGCGAAGTGAACTTCGACGCCCGCTACAACGGCAACATTCTCGTCAACGCCATGGCGATCGGCCTCGCCCGCACCGATTCCATCTTCTATTCGAAGGCCGAAGGCGTCGGCATGCCGATCGTCTATCTGGGCGCCAAGACCGGCCGCGACGGCATCCACGGCGCGTCCATGGCTAGCCAGGAGTTCAGTGGCGACCAGGAGGAGAAGCGGCCGACGGTGCAGGTCGGCGATCCGTTCACCGAGAAGTGCCTGCTGGAGGCCTGCCTCGAGCTGATGGCGGCGGACGCCATCATCGCCATCCAGGACATGGGTGCGGCGGGCCTCACCTGTTCCGCGGTCGAGATGGGCGCCAAGGGCGACCTCGGCGTCACCCTCGACCTCGACGCGGTGCCGTGCCGCGAGGCGGGCATGACCGCCTACGAGATGATGCTCTCCGAAAGCCAGGAGCGCATGCTCATGGTGCTCAAGCCCGACAAGGAGGCACAGGCCCGCGCAATCTTCGAAAAGTGGGGGCTCGATTTCGCCGTCGTTGGCGAGACCACCGACACCTGCCGGTTCGTCGTTCGCCACCGTGGGGTCGTCGAGGCCGACCTGCCGATCAGGGAGCTTGGCGACGAGGCACCCGAGTACGACCGGCCGTGGGTCGAGCACCGGCCGCAACCGCCCCTCACGCCCGACGCCGTCCCGGCGCCACGCGATGCCGGCGAGGCGCTTGTCGCCCTGATGGGATCGCCCGATCTCTGCTCGCGGCGCTGGGTATGGGAACAGTACGACCACCTGATCCTCGGCAACACCGTGCAGCGGCCCGGCGGCGATGCGGCCGTGATTCGCATCGACGGCACCAACCGGGCCATCGCCGCGACCGCCGACGTCACGCCGCGCTACTGCGAGGCCGACCCGGTCGAGGGCGGCCGCCAGGCGGTCGCCGAAGCCTGGCGCAATCTCACCGCGGTCGGCGCCGAACCGCTGGCCGTCACCGACAATCTCAATTTCGGCAATCCCGAGCGGCCCGAGATCATGGGGCAGCTCGTCGGCTGCATCCGCGGCATCGGCGAAGCGTGCCGGGCGCTGGCCTTCCCCATCGTTTCGGGCAACGTGTCGCTGTACAACGAGACCGACGGCGTTGCCATTCCCCCGACGCCCACCATCGGCGGCGTCGGGCTGATCGACGATCTTGCCCATCACATGGTGTTGTCGCTCGATCGCGAGGGACTGGACCTCCTCGTCATCGGCGCCGAGCGCGGCCATCTCGGACGCTCGCTCTACCAGCGCAACATCGTCGGTGAAGACCGCGGCGCCCCGCCGCCGGTCGATCTTTCCGCCGAGCGCGCCGCCGGCGATCTTGTCCTCGGGCTCATCCGCAACCGTCTGGTCGAGGCAGTGCACGACTGCTCTGACGGCGGGCTGGCGGTGGCAATCGCGGAAATGGCACTCGCCGGCGGTGTCGGCGCGGATGTCCGGCTCGATGGCGGCGACATCCCCCACCATGCGCTGCTGTTCGGCGAGGACCAGGGCCGCTACGTCGTTGCCTGCGATCCGGCGCACACCGCGGAGGTCATGTCCAGGGCGGGCAACGCCGGTGTGGCGGTGCGGCTGACCGGACGCTCCGGCGGCAGCCGCTTGACCCTGCCCGGCGCCGCTCCGATATCATTGGACAGCCTGAGGGAGGTCCATGAAGGATGGTTGCCGCGCTACATGGACGGGGACTAGACTCCCGGGAGCCGGCTTGATTTGTGGAGGCGAGATCGCAAGCGATGCCAATGGATGCCAGTGAGATCGTGGCGCTGATCAAGAAGCGGCTGCCCGATGCCCGGATCGAGATCACGGACCTGCGGGGCGATGGCGACCACTATGCGGCAAGTGTCGTTTCAGCGGCGTTCAGGGGCAAATCGCGTGTCCAGCAGCACCAGATCGTCTACGAGGCGCTGAAGGGATCGATGGGCGGCGAGCTGCACGCGCTCGCGCTGCAGACGTCTGCTCCCGAAGACTGAGGGAACCCGGCCGGACAACAGAAAGGAATGCCAATGAGCAACGATATTCAGGAACGTATTCGCGAGCAGGTCACCAGCAACGACGTCGTCCTGTTCATGAAGGGTACCCGCGACTTCCCGCAGTGCGGGTTTTCAGGCCAGGTGGTCCAGATTCTCGACTATCTCGGGGTCCCGTATACGGACGTGAACGTGCTTGCTTCGGACGAACTGCGCCAGGGGATCAAGGAATTCTCCGACTGGCCGACCATCCCGCAGCTCTACGTCAAGGGCGAATTCATCGGCGGCTGCGACATCGTCCGCGAGATGTTCCAGTCAGGCGAGCTGCGCCAGCACTTCGAGACCAAGGGCATCAGCCTCGAACACGCGTGAAATCGGCTTGGCGCCGGACCGATCGGCAACTGGGGCCGTCCGATGATCGGGCGGCCCCCGTCATGTCGGGGACGAACTCAGCGTGAATAGTACTCGATGACGAGGTTCGGCTCCATCACCACCGGATAGGGCACGTCGGCGAGGCTCGGCTCGCGGGTCAGCGTGGCCGTCATCTTGCGCTCGTCGACCGCGATATAGTCCGGCACGTCGCGCTCGGGGCTCTGCATCGCCTCGAGCAGCGGCGGGATCTGGCGCGACTTCTCTCGCACCTCGACCACGTCGCCAACCTTGAGCCGCATGCTGGGGATGTTGGCGCGCCTGCCGTTCACCCGCACATGCCCGTGATTGATGAACTGGCGCGCGGCAAACGGCGTGAGCGCGAACTTGGCGCGGAACACGATGGTATCGAGCCGGCGCTCGAGCAGGCTGATGAGGTTCTCCGAGGTGTCGCCACGCAGCCGGTTGGCCTCCTCGTAGAGCCGGCGGAAGTGCCGTTCGTTGATGTTGCCGTAGTAACCCTTCAGCTTCTGCTTCGCCCGCAGCTGGACACCGTAGTCGGACAGCTTGCCGCGGCGGCGCTGGCCGTGCTCGCCGGGACCATAGGAGCGGCGGTTCACAGGGCTCTTCGGCCGCCCCCAGATGTTCTCGCCGAGACGGCGATCGATCTTGTACTTCGCGCGAACGCGTTTGGTCATGCGTGGTACCTCGAAAAAGAAAGGTGCTTCGTCATTACATGAAGCCCGCCCTCCTCTGCCGGGCTCCCGAACGGGAGCCGGCCGACAGACCTGCAGCCGATCATGCTGCAAGACCACGGGCAGGCAAGAACCGCAAGGCCAAATGGGCCCCGCGCACGGCGGCTTAATTAGGCCCCTCGACGTGGAATGTCAAACGGCGCTCACGCCGGCACCGGCCGATCCGCGCGCAGGTTCAGCCCGCGGGCCTGCAGCGCCGCCGCGAGATCGCGGGTGACCCGTTGCGGTGCCGTGAACACCGCGATGGCGCCCTCTGCGGCCGGCCGGTCCGCCGCGTCCGGCGGCAGTACCTCCAGCACCCGCCTCGCGATCGCTGGTGCCGGATCGATCCATTCGACCGCCCACGGCGCCGCGGCGCGAAGGTCATCGAGGATCAGCGGATAGGGGGTGCAGGCGAGGACGACCGTATCGGTGCGGCGGCCACCGGTGTCGAGGAACGCCGGAGCGATCTCCATCCGTACCGCGTCCATGTCGACCGCTCTGCCGGCGAGCTTTGCCTCCGCGATCGGCGCCAGTTCGTGGCAGCCCACCAGGCGTACCGCCACGTGTGTTGCAAACGTGCGGATCAGGGCGCGCGTGTACTCGCGCTTCATGGTGCCGGGGGTAGCGAGCACGCTCACGAGCCCGCTCCGGGTCAGCTTCGCCGCCGCCTTGATCGCGGGGACCGTGCCGGCGAACGGCATGGCGAACCGTGCCCGCAGATGCGGCAGAACGAGGGTCGAGGCCGTGTTGCAGGCGATGACGCAGAGGTCCGGCGACCAGGTGGCGACGAGCTGGTCGAAAAGCGCGACGGTCCGCGCGATCAGGTCGTCCTCGTCCCACTCGCCATAGGGAAAGCCGTCGTTGTCGGCGACGTAGACGTACGAGGCATCAGGGAGAACTGCACGGATGGCATCGAGCACGGTCAGTCCGCCGACGCCGGAGTCGAAAACGAGGATCCGGCTCATCGATCGCCGCCCTCGCCTCGCCGGCAAGCGCCGCCCGTCGCAATGAGCGCCGATACGATGCCGTGCAGCGTCCGCACGTCCTGTTCGGTCAGATTGGCCCGCTGGAAGATGTTGCGGATGCTGCGCACCATGGCCGGACGTTTCTCCGGCGGGTAGAGAAATCCCGCTTCGTCGAGAGCCTGTTCCAGGCGGCGGAAGAAGTTCAGCACCTCCTCGCTGGTTGCCGTGCGCGTCCCGGGAATTCGGGGGCCGGTCCGCGTCACCGGCGCGGGGCCGAACGCGGGGTCGCCGAAGGTGGTGGCGACCGGCTTGTACCATTCGTAGCCGACCAGCAGCACCGCCTGCGCGAGGTTGAGCGATGCGAACGCCGGGCTCACCGGCGCCATCACGATGGCGTGGGCGAGCACCACGTCATCGTTCTTCAGCCCCGCCTTCTCGCGCCCGAACAGGACCCCTGTGCGCTCCCCTGCCGCCTCGCGGGCGCGCAGCTCCCGCGCCGCCTCGGCAACCGACATCACCGGTTTCGCCATGTCGCGGGTGCGCGCGGTCGTGGCGAGGACGAACTGGAGGTCGGCGATTGCCTCTTCGGTGGTCGCGAACACGCGCGCGCCATCGACCACCCGGTCGGCGCCCGAGGCCGCCCGGACGGCGGACATGCTTGGCCACCCGTCGCGCGGGGCGACGAGACGCAGGTCGTCCAGTCCGAAGTTGGCCATGGCCCGGGCCGCGGTGCCGATGTTCTCGCCGAGCTGCGGCTCCACCAGAACGATGGCCGGCCCGCCCTCCGGCTGCTCCCTGGTTCGATCGGTGCCCGCCACGCCGGTATTCCGTATCCGTGAAGTCGTCGACGCACTGGCATAGGTCAACAGTCGCGTTTGATCAATGCGGCGGGCTCTGCTAGGAACCGCAACGTGTGCGGCTTGGCCCGCCGCTCACGTTTTCCCCTCTTTGCAACCACTGGAAGCATCCGGACGATGACGAAGATCAAGGTCGCGAACCCCATCGTTGAAATCGATGGCGACGAGATGACCCGTATCATCTGGCAGCTCATCAAGGAAAAGCTGATCCACCCGTACCTGGACGTGGAGCTGGAGTACTACGATCTCGGCATCGAGAACCGTGATGCGACCGACGACCAGGTCACCGTCGACGCCGCCCATGCGATCAAGCGGCACGGCGTGGGCGTGAAGTGCGCGACCATCACCCCCGATGAGGCGCGGGTGAAGGAGTTCGGTCTCAAGCGCATGTACCGCTCGCCCAACGGCACCATCCGCAACATCCTCGGTGGCGTAATCTTCCGCGAGCCGATCATCTGCCGCAACGTGCCGCGACTCGTCCCCGGCTGGACCGAACCGATCGTCATCGGTCGCCACGCGTTCGGCGACCAGTACCGCGCCACCGACTTCGTGTTCCCGGGCAAGGGCCGGCTGACAATCCGTTTCGAGGGCGAGGACGGCGAGGTCATTGAGCACGAGGTCTTCGATGCCCCCGGCGGCGGCGTCGCCATGGCCATGTACAACCTCGACGAGTCGATTCGCGACTTCGCCCGCGCATCCCTCAACTACGGGCTGATGCGCGGCTACCCGGTCTATCTCTCCACCAAGAACACCATCCTCAAGGCCTATGACGGCCGCTTCAAGGACATCTTCCAGGAGGTGTTCGATGCCGAGTTCCGCGATCGGTTCGAGGAGAAGAACATCACCTACGAGCACCGGCTGATCGATGACATGGTCGCGTCCGCGCTCAAGTGGTCGGGCGGTTATGTCTGGGCGTGCAAGAACTACGACGGTGACGTTCAGTCCGACACCGTGGCCCAGGGCTTCGGCTCGCTCGGCCTGATGACGTCGGTCCTGATGTCACCCGACGGCAGGACCGTCGAGGCCGAAGCCGCACATGGCACCGTCACCCGGCACTACCGGCTGCACCAGGAGGGTAAGGAGACCTCGACCAACTCGACCGCCTCGATCTTCGCCTGGACCCGCGGGCTCGCCCATCGCGCGAGACTGGATGGAAACGAGGCCCTGGCGAGGTTCGCCAAGACGCTCGAGGAAGTCACCGTCGCAACCATCGAGTCGGGGCACATGACGAAGGACCTGGCCCTGCTCGTTGGCCCGGACCAGGCGTGGCTGTCGACTACCGGATTTCTCGACAAGGTCGAGGAGAACTTGCGCCAGGCGATGGCAAAGGCGGCCTGAGTCGTCCTCAGACGGCCGCGCCCGCCGTCTCGCCGATCGCCTCCATCACCGCCGCGAGCGCCGCATCGGCCCTTGCTCCGTCCGGGCCGCCGGCCTGGGCGAGGTCCGGCCTCCCGCCACCGCCCGAGCCGCCGAGTGCACGCGCGCCTGCACGCACCAGGTCGACCGCGTTGTAGCGGTCGGTCAGGTCGTTGGTAACGCCGATCACGATGCCGGCCTTGCCGTCCTCGCTGACGCCGACGATGGCGACCACGCCCGAGCCGACCTTGCGCTTGGCATCGTCGGCAAGTCCGCGCAGATCCCTCGGGCTCACGCCCTTGATGGCGCGGGCAATGACCCTGACCCCGCCGACTTCACGGATGTCGCTGCCGCCATCGCCGCCCCCGCCGAGCGCGAGCCGCTTGCGTGCGTCCGACAGCTCGCGTTCCAGCCGCCGGCGCTCCTCGACCAGGGATGATGCGCGCTGGACCACGTCGTCGGGTGACGTCTTCAGGATCGCGGCCGTTTCTCGCAGACTGCGGTCGCGCCCGGTCAGGTAGGCGAACGCCTCCGGCCCGGCGAGCGCCTCGATCCGTCGCACGCCGGCTGCCACCGCGCCCTCGTTGACGATCTTGATCAGGCCGATGTCGCCGGTGCGCCTGACATGCGTACCGCCACACAGTTCCATCGAGTAGAGCGGTCGGTTGCCCCCGTCGCCGTTGGGTTGGATGCCCATCGAGACGACCCGGACCTCGTCGCCGTACTTCTCGCCGAACAGCGCCAGCGCGCCTTCGGCGATCGCCTCGTCGACGCTCATCAGGCGCGTCGTGACCTCGTCGTTCTGCCACACGACCGCATTGGCCAGCGCTTCGACGGCTGCGGCCTCCTCCTCGGTGACCGGCTTGGGGTGGCTGAAGTCGAAGCGCAGCCTGCGCGGCTCGACCAACGATCCCTTCTGCGCCACGTGTTCGCCGAGGACCTGGCGCAGCGCCTCGTGCAGGAGATGGGTGGCGGAATGATGGATCCGTGCCCCGGTCCGCCATGCGTGGTCGACCTGCAGTTCCACCGCATCGTCGACGTGCAGGACGCCCTCGGCGAGCCGGCCATGGTGGACGATCAGGTCGCCAAGCCGCTTCTGGGTATCGGTAACCTCGAAGACGGCACCGTCAGCCGTCCTTATGACGCCGCGATCGCCGACTTGGCCACCCGATTCGCCGTAGAACGGCGTCTGGTTGACGATCACCGCCGCCTCGGCGCCCTTTGCCAGCGCCTCGATCTCCTTGCCGTCGGCCGCCACGATCGCGCAAACCACCCCTTCCGCCGACTCCGTGGTGTAGCCGAGAAATTCCGTGGCCCCGACCCGTTCGCGCAGGTCGAACCAGATCGCCTCGGTCGCCGCCTCGCCCGATCCCGCCCACGCCTTGCGCGCCTCGGCCCGCTGCCGCTCCATCGCCTGGTCGAACCCCTCGCGATCCACCGTGATGCCGCGCAGCTTGAGCGCGTCCTCGGTGAGATCGAGCGGGAAGCCATAGGTATCGTACAGCTTGAAGGCGACATCGCCCGACAACTGGTCGCCGCGGCCGAGATGTGCGGTTTCCTCTTCCAGGATCCTCAGGCCGCGCTCCAGTGTCTTCTGGAACCGCCGCTCCTCGAGACGGATCGTTTCGGTGATCAGGCCCTCGCCGCGGACGAGTTCTGGATACGCCTCGCCCATCTCGCGCCGCAGCGCCGGCACCAGCTTCCACAGCATCGGTTCGCGAACGCCGAGGAGCTCGACGTGACGCATCGCCCGGCGCATGATCCGCCGGAGCACGTAGCCGCGGCCCTCGTTCGACGGCAATACGCCGTCGGCGATGAGGAAGCCCATGGCCCGCAGGTGGTCGGCGATCACCCGGTGGCTCACCACCTTGTCGCCCTCCGCCGGCACCCCCGACGCCTCCTCCGAGGCGCGGATCAGCGCCCGCATGAGATCAATCTGATAGTTGTCGTGGGTTCCCTGGAGCACGGCGGCAATCCGCTCGAGCCCCATGCCGGTGTCGATCGATGGCCGCGGCAGTTCGATCCGCTCGTCGGCCGAGATCTGTTCGTACTGCATGAACACGAGGTTCCAGATCTCTATGAACCGGTCACCGTCCGCATCGGCGCTTCCAGGCGGCCCGCCCGGGATGTGGGGACCATGGTCGTAGAAGATCTCCGAGCACGGACCGCACGGACCGGTATCCCCCATCGCCCAGAAGTTGTCGCTGGTCGCGATCCGGATCACCCGATCCTCCGGCAGGCCGGCGATCTTCCGCCACAGGTCGTAGGCCTGGTCGTCGTCGACGTAGACCGTCACCAGCAGCCGGTCGGGCGAAATCCCGAACTCGCGCGTCACCAGGTCCCACGCCAGTTCGATCGCCACGTCCTTGAAGTACTCGCCGAACGAGAAATTGCCGAGCATCTCGAAGAACGTATGGTGGCGGGCCGTGTAGCCGACATTGTCCAGGTCGTTGTGCTTGCCGCCGGCGCGCACGCACTTCTGGGCCGTCACCGCGCGCGTGTAGGGACGCTTCTCGAGCCCGGTGAACACGTTTTTGAACTGCACCATGCCGGCGTTGGTGAACATCAGCGTCGGGTCGTTGCGCGGCACGAGTGGGCTCGATGGCACGATCTCGTGACCATGCCGCGCGAAGTAATCGAGGAATGCCCGCCTGATTTCGTTGACGCTACGCATGTTGATCCTGTTTCCGGACTGCCTTCGCGGTGCCCGGCCTGCCCGCTATGCTTGCTCCCCAGGCCTGGATGCCGCCGGAGTCGTGTTCGTCGCAGGCCTTTTACAGCCGCGCGTGCCGGCTGTCCACAAAGGGTCCGGCGCCCGTCGGGGGACCGGGCGCCGGCAGAGCGGACCGTATCGGAATTCGGGGGACCGGGTCCGCTTCAGCACGTCATGGAAGGGGCAGCCCGCAGCCGGCGCGGCCATCCCGCCGCGGGCGGTCGGCAGCCGCCTGGCCTAACCCGCGGCCTCGGCTTCGCCCGGCTCGAGTCCCGCCGGCTCGAGGAGTTGCTGGGCAATCAATCCGGCGTTCTGACGGATCGCGGTCTCGATCGCGTTCGCCATTTCGGGGTGGTCTTTCAGGAACGCCTTGGCATTCTCGCGTCCCTGGCCGATCCGCTCGGAGTTGTAAGAATACCAGGACCCCGACTTCTCGACGATGCCGGCAGCCACGCCGAGGTCGATGAGTTCGCCGGTCTTCGAGATGCCCTCGCCATACATGATGTCGAACTCGACCTGCTTGAAGGGCGGGGCCATCTTGTTCTTGACCACCTTGACCCGGGTCTGGTTGCCGACCGTCTCGTCGCGGTCCTTGATCTGGCCGATCCGGCGGATGTCGAGCCGCACCGAGGCATAGAACTTGAGTGCGTTGCCGCCGGTGGTGGTTTCCGGCGAGCCGAACATGACCCCGATCTTCATCCGGATCTGGTTGATGAAGATCACCATGCAGTTCGACTTGGAGATCGATGCCGTGAGCTTGCGCAGCGCCTGGCTCATCAGCCGCGCCTGCAGGCCCGGCAGGCTGTCGCCCATCTCGCCCTCGAGCTCGGCCCGCGGCGTGAGTGCTGCGACGGAATCGATCACCAGCACCTCGACGGCGCCGGACCGCACCAGCGTGTCGGCGATTTCCAGCGCCTGCTCACCGGTGTCCGGCTGCGAGATCAGCAGCTCGTCGAGATCGACGCCCAGCTTGCGGGCGTAGGCGGGATCGAGCGCATGCTCGGCATCGACGAAGGCACAGATGCCGCCCCGCTTCTGCGATTCGGCGATGCAGTGCAGCGCCAGGGTAGTCTTGCCCGACGATTCGGGGCCGAAGATCTCGATGACGCGCCCACGCGGCAGGCCGCCGATTCCCAGTGCAATGTCCAGCCCGAGCGACCCGGTGGACACCGTCTCGATCTCGACCTCCTGGCCCTGCTTGCCGAGCCGCATGACGGACCCCTTGCCGAATGCACGCTCGATCTGCCCGAGGGCGGCGTCGAGAGCCTTGCGCTTGTCCATCCGATCGTCCTCTACGAGGCGCAGCGAGTTGGTGGCCATGGGTCCCGCTCCTTATTCCATACGCGCCATTGGGGTGCAATGTGCGAACAATTGTACACGGTTTGTTCTCTTCCGCAAGAGGAAATCAATGCGCGCGCGATTGTTTCGTTCTCTTCTTGTTCCTGGACGGCGCGATCGGGTGAAGCATCGGGCCGATCCAGGGAACCTGAGGGAGACCGGCCCTCACGGAAACGATTGCCTCCTGTCCTAACCGATTCTCAATCGCCCGTCGCTACAAGCTGTCGGAGACGCATTGCCCGGATGGATTCTGTCCCGATGGACGACATGAAGACCGACCTTGAGGATCTCGCGGTGCTGGTGGTCGAGGATCACCCGCACATGGCCGCGATTCTCACGTCGATGCTGCACTCCTGGCGCATCGGGACCATCCACGTGGTTGAAAACACCAGGGATGCCCTCGAAGCGTTGCGGAAGCACCCTGTCGACATCGTTCTCCTCGACCACAACATCGCCCCGGTGAACGGCATCGACTTCGTCCACCTGCTGCGCCGCGAACCGAACAACCGCAACCGGCGGGTGCCGGTCATCATGGTCTCGGGTTCCGCCGATCTGGCGACCGTGACACGGGCCCGCAACAGCGGCGTCGACGAATTCCTGTGCAAGCCGGTGAGCGCTGCCGACCTCTACGAACGCATCCGCAGCGTGCTGGATGCGCCGCGACCGTTCATCTGCACCGACGGCTATGTCGGTCCCTGCCGCCGCCGGCGCAACGATCCACCCCCCGACGGCATTGAACGGCGCCGCTGCGCCCACAATTCCCGCTGCTCCGTCGTCTACGTCTGACCGGTCGCCGCTCCCCCGTTCGCCCGTGCCGGGGGCTGGCACGCTCCTTGCTGATATCAGCTACGGCATCTGCTCGGTTCCCCAAACGGGCGACGATACGAGATGGCGGCACGCCCGCGGGACCGGTACCAGGGGCGTTGACAGCGGAGCAACCTCACCCATGCCATTGCGGCACATCACGGCCCATCACCACCAGTCGCCGCCGTACCACTACGGCACGATCGCGGTTGCCCGCGTCGACGGAACGAGGACCTCAATCGAACGCCGGACTGTCACCCTGCCCTCGACGGCGTCCGAACCGGCCGGCAGCGGGTCCGGACAGCCGGACCTGACCGTCACGATCACCCGCCACGACACGCTGGCGACGGTCGCTCCGCTGTGGCGCGAGTTCCAGGAACGGGCGCTCGGACATCCGTTCCAGCGCTACGAGTTCGTATCGGCATGGCTGGAACACGTGGGCGCCGGCTCCGTCGCCCCGTTCATCTGTGTCGCCGAAACCTCGCCCGGCGACACGGTGCTCCTGTTGCCGCTCGGGGTAGAGTCGGGCCGGTTCACGCGCCGCCTGGTCTGGCTGGCTCAGGACGTGAGCGACTACACTGCCCCGCTGATCGAGGCCGGCTTCGCCGAACGCCTCGACCAGACGGCCCTCATGACACTCTGGCCGAACGTGCTCGCGCTGGCCCCCCCGGTCGACTACCTCCACCTCGCCAAGCAGGTCGAGACGATCGGCGATGCGGCGAACCCCTTCTTTGCCCTCAACAGCCAGCCGCACACCTGCTCCGCGTACAGTGCGGAACTGGTCGCGCCCTGGGAGGACTACCACGCCGGCAAGCGCAGCGCGAAATCGCGCCGCCGCCTGCGTGAGAAGGAAAAGCGTCTCGCCCGTCACGGCGAGGTCCGCCTGGTGTTCCACACCGATGTGTGCGAGCGCGTGCGGATCATCGAGGACATCCTGCGTCTGAAGTCGGCGCAGCTCGACGAGATCGGCGGTCGGAACATCTTCTCGCGACCCGACGTGCAGAGGTTCTTTGCAGCTCTCGTCGCCGACCCGGCAGCAATTCCCGCGACGCCGGTGTTCACGCTGTATGCCGGCGATACCCCGGCGGCGGCGGGGTTCGGCCTGATCCACGCCAGGCGCTTCTACTACGTCATACCGACGTATCGGCCCGATGTTTTCCACAACTGCTCGGCCGGGGCGATCCTGCTCAACCGCCTCCTCGAGTGGAGCATCGATCAGGGCTTCACGACCTTCGACTTCACTCTCGGCGACGAGGCCTACAAGTTCGACTGGGCGGACACCGAGCTTGCCATCGGACACGCGCTCGTTCCGCTGACGATCAAGGGCCGCATGGCCGCCGCGGCAAGGACTGGCTGGATCGAACTGAAGCGGCGTGTCCGGGCCGATGCACGGCTGGCAGGGCCTGCCCGCGGCCTCATCCGCATCTCCCGCCGCATGGTCGGCAGCCTGTCTGCGTCGCGCATTGGACCGGATCCATCTGGCGGTCGGGGTCGCGACGATGGATGACGCGGCCACTCCCGAACGGATCGCATCACGCTTTCCCGCCGCCCGGCGCAGCGCACAGCCGGCGTGGCTCGTTCCGGCGCTCGCGGTCATCCCGCCGGCGCTCGTCGTCGCCGCCACATGGCTGCAGCCGTGGGTGCCTGCCGACGAGCTGCTGCGCGACCCGCTGGCCGTCGCCGCGCTGGCGGATCCCTGCTGCCAGGCCCACTTCGGGTTCGTTTCCAACCTCGGCGTACTGGTGTGGACGGCCGCTGCCGCAGTCTGCCTCTTCGCGTCGCTCGTCCTGATTGGGATGGCGGCTCCGTGGTCGGTCTTCATGCTCGCCTATGCAGGCGTGTTCACCGGCCTGTTCGCGCTCGACGACATGCTGATGCTGCACGAATACGTGCTGCCGGCATTCGGCCTGACCGAGCGCGTCGCCTATGCCGCGTACGGCCTCGCCGGGTTTCTCTACCTTCTCCTGTTTTACCGCCAGCTTCTGTCCCACCTGCCGGCGTTGTTCCTGTCCGCCTGCGGCTGCCTCGGGCTGAGCGTCGTCATCGACCAGGTCATCCACAGCGACCGGCCGCTGCGGCTGCTGGCAGAGGACGGCGCCAAGTTCTTCGGGTTGTGGATGTGGGCGCTCTACCATGTCGACCTGTCGTGGCGGCTATGCCGGGGCAACCCGTACCGGTCACTGCAACGGCCGGCCACCGCGTCCGGACCGGGATCGACCAGGCCATGACGGCGGAGACCGGCTTGCTGTCCAGGCTGCGGCGCGCCAGGAGCGGCGACGCCGCCGGCGCGCGTGAGGCCGTCCTTCTGCTCGGCAACTACCGTCCGGCCATCGTCATGGTGCGGGCCCTGAGCCGTACCGGCTATCGCACCGTACTCGGTGCCGGCGGCGAAGGCGGCGCCGAATACTCCCGGTTCATCGATGAAGTCTGGCAGCACCCGTCGGTAACGGCGGCACCGCAGGCGATGCTGCGTGCGCTGACAGAGCTGCTCGACCGGCGCCGCGACATCACCGTCATCTTCCCGGTGAGCGAGGAATGCGTGATGTTCTGCGCCGCATACGGGGAATACCTGGTTCCCCGCGTCGCGATCGCCTCTCCGCGGCCGGACATCGTCAGGACCTGCGTCGACAAGCGGGCGCTCCTGAGCCTTGC
>Ga0079224_100001221_pt1 | contig 28853 bp, 27 predicted proteins | sample Stecom2015_FD_80414 | JGI IMG/M metagenome (GOLD analysis project Ga0079224, IMG submission 80414) | Agricultural soil microbial communities from Utah to study Nitrogen management - Steer compost 2015 | ecosystem: Environmental > Terrestrial > Soil > Agricultural land | place: USA: Utah... | reverse complement strand
GCGGTCAGCATCATCACAGCGGCCGCCAGGCCGGCGGGGAAAAGGAATTTTCCGGCCCGCCTTCCCTTCGATGCCGCCGCGGGGAAGCGCGTCATGGCCAGAGCCAGGGCTCCGGCGCCCTGCAAACCCGCGACCAGGCCCAGCCCGCCCTCTTTGCCCAGCCAGGGGATCATCAGGAATCCCGCGGACAATGATCCCAGCACCCCGCCTGCGGTATTGGCCGCATAGGCGCGTCCCACATAGCGGCCCGAGCCTCCCCCGGGCCGGAAACCCATGCGGACGATGAGCGGGAAGGCTGCCCCGAGGGCGATGGCGGGCGGGAACATGAACAGGGAGAGGGCGGCCGCTTCCCAGGCCCGGCCCGTCCAGAATCCGTGCCGGAAGGTCACGGCCAGCTTGGAAAAGAAAAGCGGACTGTTGCCGAGCAATTGGCTGGAGAGCAGGATAAGGCCCGCGGCCGAGGCCTGGGTCGATGCGAAAAGCAGCCAGGGATCGCGGCCCCGGTCGGCCAGCCGCGCGAAAATCAGGTTGCCGAGGGCCAGCCCCAGGATAAAGGTGGAAAGCACCAAGGTGAAGGCGTAAGGCGTGGGCCCCAGCACCAGGCCCAGCAGGCGCGCCCAGATGACTTCGCTGGCCATGGCGCAAAAGCCGGAAAGGGAGAAAATCCCCAGCGCCAGCGCGGCCTGGAAGCCGGAAAGAGCCATGTCGGTTCCGGAAGGCGCATCGGCGGCAGCCGCGGCGGCTCCTGCGGCCGGCCCGCGGCGCGGAAGGACCGCGCACAGGATTCCCATCGCGATGTTCACCGAGGCGGCGGCCACGGTGGTACCGCGCAGGCCCAAGGTTTCCAGCAGCCAGAATCCGCATATCAGGGCGCCCAAGGCGGCGCCGGCCGTGTTGAGGCCGTACAGCAGGCCCAGGCGCGCCGTCCAATGGCCGCTTTGCCAGGTGATGCGCTTGCCCAGGATGGGCAGGGTGGCTCCCATGCAAAGCACGGGAGGGAGCAGAAGCAGCGCGCAAAGCAGGAACAGCATGGCATGGTAGGCCAAGGGTTGGTCGTGGAAGCGGCGGTACAGTTGCGCGCAAACGGGAAGCATTTCCCTGATCAGAAAGGGAAGGGCGAGGGCGTAGGCTCCGATGGCGATTTCCAGGCGCCCGTACAGGCGGAGGAGGCCGCCGGCCTCGGTTTGCCGGTCGGCGAGGCGCCCGCCCGCCATCGCCCCCAGGCCCAGTCCGCCCATGAACACGGCCAGCACCAGGCTGACGGCATAGGGCGCGGCGCCGATGATATGCCCGAGCATGCGCGTCCAGAGCACCTCGTAAACCAGGCTCGTCGCGCCCGAGAGGAAGAAGCAAAGGTGGATCCAAGGCACTCGCATTCCCACGGGCGCCCGATGTCCCGTTAAAGCGCCGGAGTCAGCGCTTCGTGCCTGCGCAGGAACCGGGCGGAAGCCTCCATGGCCGCCGCCGGATCGTCCTTGAAGGGATAAAGGTCGGGGGTGAAGTCCCCGCGGTAGCCTATGTCCCTGAGAGCGCCGAATACGGATTCGAAATCCACGTCTCCGTCGCCGAACAGCTTGTGGGCGTGCACGCGGCCCCGGATGTCCTCGAGATGGATGTTGCGGAGGAGCGGCCCCAGCTTGCGGATGCACGCGCCTATGTCCTCTCCCATCACATGGCTGTGCCCCACGTCGAAATTGGCGAACACCTTGCCCGGGAATTCCGCGCCCAGGGCAGAAAGTTGATCGGCTGAGTTGATCGCATGCTCGGGCTCCTGCTCGATCAGGATATCCACTCCGTCGGGCAGCATCGCGGCCAATTCCCCCAAGGCGGACCGGAAGGTTTTTTCCTGCAGGGCGCGGAGCGCGGGTCCTTCCGACAAACCGGAGGTTACGGTCAGGTGGGGGCAGTCGAGGGCGGCGGCGATTTCCATGCAGGCCTCCGCGGCCCGGACCTTGCGGGCCCTGGCGGCGGGCATCACCGAGGAAAGCCCGGGGCGATGCGGTTCCGGACCCAACAGATGAGGGGCTCCCAGGTGCACGTTGCGGAAAGCGAGGCCCTTTTCCCGGAAGCCGTCCCGGATTCCGTTCCAATAAGCGCCGTCACCGGCGCGTTCCAGCATGACGGCGGTTACCACCAGTTCGACGCCGCGAAAAGGGGACGGGCCCAGGATGCCGGCGATGTCGGAGAAGGAGAACGCGTCGGGAAGCGAGCCGGTGCTATAGCAAAGCATCCCAGTACTCCAGCATCACGCGGTTGAGCTGGTATTCGCATACCGGAGTGAGTACGGATCCCTCGTGGAGATGGACCTCCCCCACGGCCTTGAGCAGGATGAACGCCATGCCCTTGCCCACCTTTTTGTTGTCCCTTTGCACGCTGGAAAGGATCTGCCCCACGGAAATATCGTTGGGAATGGAGGGGATGCCGACGAGCCGGCTGAGCAGCAGGGACTGCTTTTTGTGTTCTTCGGCGGAAAGGATGCCCATATGCTGGGCCAATTGTCCGGCCACGTTCATGCCGTGGTACACCGCTTCGCCGTGGAGGAGCCGGCCCTGGGACAGCCATTCCAGGGCATGGCCAACGGTATGCCCGTATTCCAGCATCAGGCCCAGGGATTTTTCCAGGGGATCGAGGCGGGCGATCTCGAATTTCTGCGCCAGGCTGTTGTCGATCAGGCGATCCAATTGGGCCGGGGAGAAGGTTTCCTTCACGGAAAAGAACCGCAGGGCCTCGTCGTAATGGACTCCCCCCAGGAGGACGGCGTTCTTGCAATACTCTACGGCCGCGGCGCGCAATTGGCGGAAAGGCTCGGTGCGGATGAAGCGGGAGTCGGCCACGGCCGCCACCGGCGTGCTGAAAACGCCCAGGCGGTTCTTGCCGCCCGCGAAATTGATGCCTTGCTTGTTCGATACGATGACGTCGCTTTGCGCCATCAGGGTGGTCGGGATCTGCACGAAGCGGACGCCACGATAGACCAGCGAAGCCGCGAGGCCGCCGATATTGAGCACCACGCCGCCGCCGAAGTTTACGACCACTGAGGATTTGGTGATGCCGCGCTCGAAGAGTTGCTGGCAAAGCCATTCCAGGTTCGATATTTTCTTTTCGCCCTCGCCCTCGGGGATGAGGACGATTTCCGGGGCGAAGTCGGCGGAAAGGAGCTGCAGAAGAGCCGCCCCGTGCAATTGGAAAACGCGCTGATCGGAGATGATGAACACCCGATCCGGCTTGAGGTTCCGGAGGATTTCCGGCAGGCCGTCGATGGCGCCGCCCCCGAAACGGATGGGCGTTCCGCCGGCGAGGGGCGAAATCCAGGTGCGCACGGCCGCGGTCGGTTCCGCAGCGGCCTTTTCGGCGCCGGCCCGGGCGACGATTTCGGGGATGGAACCGGACTCGACCTTGCCCGAGTCGTCTGATTGCTTTCTGACCAAGTGTATTCTCCCCATCATACTATGCCGATTCCCGGGGAAATCCGCAGGCCTGGTTTACTAAATTAATCTAACGCGGGTCCCGGCATTTGGGAGCCGATTTGTTGAATCAAGGTCGTTCCGGCCTATCGGAAGGCTATAAAACTTGAAAAACCTGGGCCTGACCTATTGCACCAATGTGCATCCGCTGGGGGATTGGGCGGGGTGGCAGGAGACTATCGGCCGCTTCGGCGCGGCCGTCCGCTCCGAGCTGGCTTGCCCCACTTTGCCCATGGGGCTTTGGTTTCCCGAGTCCGTTATCCGGGAAATGAACCGGGATCCCGGGGCGGCGCAAGCGCGCCTGGTTTCCCTGCTGGCCGAACAGGACTTGACCGCCTTCACGTGCAATGCCTTTCCCTACGGGAATTTCCACGATCGCGTGGTCAAGACCAAGGTTTACCATCCCGACTGGACCACGCCCGAACGCCTGGCTTATACGGTTTCCTGCGCCCGCCTTCTGGCCGCTTTGGTGCCTGCGGGCGGGGAGGGCTCCGTATCCACCCTGCCGCTGGGTTGGCGCGCGGGCTGGACCGGGGAGCATTTCCGCGCCGCCGCCCGGAACCTGTGCGCATGGGTGAAAGAGGCGCGCGCCCTGGCCGGAAAGGAAGGGCGGATCATCCGTCTGGGCCTGGAGCCCGAACCGGGCTGCGCCCTGGAAACGATCGATCAGGTTCTGGATTTCTGGGACCGCTACCTGCGTCCCGCCGCGAGCGCGGCGGGAATCTCCGACCGGGATCGGGACGCCCATTGCGGCCTTTGCTACGATACCTGCCATCAGGCCGTGCAATTCGAGGACGCCGTAGCGTCCCTGGATCGCCTGGCCGCGGCCGGAATTCCCATCGTCAAAATGCAGCTTTCCAGCGCCCTGGAGTTCGCGCCGGACCCCGATCGCTCCACCCTGCATTCGCGGCGCCGGTTCGTGGAGGAACGCTTCCTGCATCAGACGCGCGTAAGGACGCCGGATGGCATCATAAGCTTCGATGACCTGCCGGATGCGCTGGACGGCGGTGAAGGCGGTTCCGGGGCGCGTCCGGGAACGCCCGGTCTCGATATCTGGGCCCATCCCTGGCGCGTGCATTTCCACCTGCCCATCGACTCCTCCCGCATGCTGCAAGACGCGGCGATCTCCACCACCCGCGGGGAAATGCTCAAAGCCTACCGCCACGCATTGGCCCGGGATCTCTGCCGTCATTTCGAGGTGGAGACTTACACCTGGAGCGTGCTTCCCGAAGCCCATCGCCCCGCCGACGATGCGGGCCTGGCCCGGGGCATAGCCCGCGAATTGCGCTTCGTCCTCGACAATACACCGGACCCGTACGCCGCGAGGCTGGCGGGGAAAGGCGGAATGGATCCGAATGCATGAAACCGCGGTTCTGAACGTAGTGGGCCTGACGCCCTCCCTGATCGGCCCCCATACTCCCCGCATCGCGGCCTTTCTGCGCGAGGGGTGGAGCGCGCGCCTCCGCGAACCGTTCCCGGCCGTGACCTGCACCAGCCAGGCGGTCATGCTCACCGGAACCCCGCCCGCGCGGAACGGCATTGTCGCCAACGGCTGGTATTTCCGCGAGACGGCCGAAATCGGATTCTGGAAGCAGAACAACGGCCTGGTGCAGGGCGAAAAGGTGTTCGAGGCCCTCAAGCGGGAGAACCCCGCGTTCACTTGCGCCAAACTGTTCTGGTGGTACAACATGTACGCCCAGGCGGATTGGACCGTGACCCCGCGCCCCCATTATCCCGCCGACGGGCGGAAGATCTTCGACGTTTACACCCAGCCCGCCGCCCTCCATGCCCCCCTGATCGGGGCCCTGGGCGAATTCCCGTTCTTCGAGTTCTGGGGGCCCGGATCGGGCCTCGGTTCCAGCAAATGGATCGCCGCTTCCGCGAAATGGATATACGAAAAGCACAAGCCGACCCTGAATCTGGTGTATCTGCCCCATCTGGATTATTGCCTGCAGCGCCTGGGGCCGGGAGCCCCCGGGGTCGCGCCGGAACTGGAGGCCATCGACGCCCTGGTGGGCGATCTGCTGGATTTCTACCGGGAGCGGGGCGTACGGGTCATGATCGTCTCCGAATACGGTATCACTAAAGTTACCCGGCACCTCCATCCCAACCGCATCCTCCGGAAAGCCGGCCTGCTGGAAGTGCGCCGGAGCGTTTCCTGGGAGCTGATCGACGCCGGGGCTAGCGAGGCTTTCGCCGTCTCCGACCACCAGATCTGCCATATATACGTGAAGGACAAGGCGCGCATTCCGCAAGTGGCCGCCCTGTTCGCGAAGGAACCGGGGCAGAAAGCCGTGCTGACCGGAGACGCCATAACCCGCGCCGGCCTGGATCATGAGCGCAGCGGCGACGTGATCCTGATGGCCGAGCCCGACAATTGGTACACCTATTACTATTGGGAAGACGACAAGCTGGCCCCCGACTTCGCGCGCTGCATCGACATCCACCGCAAGCCCGGCTTCGATCCCCTGGAGCTTTTCCTGGATCCCGCCATCGCCGCCGTCAAACTCAAGATGGGCCTGACCCTGCTCAAGAAGAAACTGGGGTTCCGCTATTACATGGACGTGATTCCGCTGACGCCGGAATTGGTGCGCGGCAGCCACGGCACCCCGGTCGAAGATCCGCGCGAGGCTCCTCTCGTCATTTCCGGCTTCATGGGCTGCAAGCCCGCCGCCGACTCCCTGCCCATGACCGCGGTGAGGGACCTGATCGCCGCCCATGTGAAAACAGAGGCCTGATTTGACGCCCAAGGCCTTTTTCTCCCTGGTGCGCATCCCCACCGTTTTCAGTTCCATGTCCAACGCCTTCGCGGGCTATTTCATCGGCGGAGCGCGGGAATTCTCCCCGGCCCTGATTCTTGGGATAGCCGCCGCCGGCCTTTTCATCATGGCCGGCATGGCCCTGAACGATCTGGCCGACAAGGATGTGGACGCCCGGGAGCGTCCGGGAAGGCCCATCCCTTCGGGGGCGGTTTCTCCCGCGCAAGCCTGGGTCTTGAGCCTGGGCATGATGGCGACCGGTCTCGGGCTGCTGTGGGCGGCCAATCCCCTGTCGGCGGGAGTGGGCGCCGTCCTGTGCCTGGCCATTTTCCTTTACAACTTCGCCTTGAAGGGTTCGCACCTGGGTCCGTGGGCCATGGGCCTTTGCCGCGCGCTTAACCTGCTGGCGGGAATCTCCCTTACCTGGACCTCCCTTCCCGATGCCGCCGCCTTGCCCGCGAGCGTCTATCTGGCCTTGGGTTCCATATGGGCCTATATCGCCCTGGTCACCTACCTGGCGCGCGACGAGGTGGGCGGCAATTCCGCCTTCCGGGCGCGCGCGTTTTTGACGGGTCTGGGGATCTGGATCGCGGGCTGGGCCGCCGTCGTCTTCGCCTGGTTCCGCTCCGAAATCTTCATGGCCTTCACATGGCTGGTGTTGGCCATATCCCTGCGCGACCCGACGCGGAATCTGGCTCATGACCCTTCTCCAAAGCATACCGGGCGGATGGTCGGAACCCTGCTGCGCTTTGTCCCGCTGGCGGATGTGCTCGCCATGTTCGCCAACCAGGTGCCCCTGGAAATCGCCTTGGCGGGCGCGCTATGGATTGCGCCGGCCTATTTCGTGGGCAAGCGCTTCTACAGCACCTGATCGCCTGACTTATCCATGCCTCCAGGGGGATGGGAACGATTCCCCGACGTGGTCGACTTTGACGGTTTCGCCAGAAATGTTTACACTGTTAACCATGTCGGACCTGCGCACGCGCATACTGGAATGCGCCTTGGATTTATACTTGGAGCAGGGGCTCACAGGCCTTTCCATGCGGCATGTGGGGGACCGCCTGGGCGTGAGCGCGACGGCCATATACCGCCATTACCGCAATAAGGAAGACCTGCTCAACAATGTAATCGGCGAGGCCGTGAAGATCTTCGGGATCTACCTTTTCCAGGCGTTGTCGGGAGAATCGCCCCAAGAACGATACCGCCTGAGCGGGGAAGCCTATCTCGAATTCGCCCTGCGCAAAAGCAAGTACTATGAAATGATTTTCATGACGTCGGGCAAATCCCAGGCCGCCGATCTGCCCGAGGATTCGCGCCGCCAAAGCATGGCCACCTTCCAATTCCTGGCCGATCGGGTTCAGGAGTGCATGGAATGCGGCCATTTCCGCAAGGACGACGTCCCGGCCGTGGCTTTGTGCATATGGTCTCATACTCATGGACTGGTCTCCCTGTACCTGCGCGGTCAATTGGCGCTCGACGAGGACGCCTTCCGCGCATTTTATTGGGAATCCCATGCCCGCCTGCTGAACGGCCTGACCGGTTCGCGGAACCCTTCCGTCCCCTGACTTGACGCTGTGAATTCCTGATGTTTACATTGTTAACGCCGCGATTCGTATCCGTAATCTGCAATCGTGGCCGGAGTCGCATGCATTTCGGCGTAAGTCTCAGATCAAGCTCGGCATGGGGGTGGCTATCGTTCCTCGCCGTGGCGGCGGTCGGCGATAGCATCCGACTCCAGGGTGATTTCCGGGATCCGGATTTCCCGCCCGCTTCGGCCGTCCGCCTCGAGATCCTGGAAACCGGGGATACGCTGGCGGTTTCTCCCGGTAAACCTTTCCGGGTGGATCTGCCCCGCGACACCCTGTGGAACCTGTGCTTCAGCGCGGCCGTCTCTCCCGTAACATTCCTGGTACTTCCGGATTCCCTTCCGCCGGCGTCCGATTCTTCGGCATCCGGCGCTCCGGCGGCCGGCGCTTCGGCGGCCTCGGCCCCGGAGCCCGCCGCCGAACCGGGCCGCCTGGAGAAGTGTTATGAACTCCGCTATGCCGGGACCGACTCGGTTTTCTCGGCCGTCATCGGGACGGGTCCCGCAGTGGTGGTGGAGACCCCGGCGGACAACCTGCCCCCGGTCGCGGCCGCCCCGGTCGATTCCGGCGCCGAAGAGGCGGAAAGCGAATCGTACAAATCCGAAGAGGCCGTGCAGCTCAAGAAAGTGCTGGTCAGGGCGCAGAGGGCGCCCAAGCGGTCCCTGGGCAAATCCACCGTGTCCGCCAAGCTCATCAAGCGCATGCCCGGGCTGGCCGAAGCCGACGTGATACGTTCCATCCAGGGCCTGCCGGGCGTGGTGTCCAGTTCGGACTTCTCCACCAAAATCTACGTGCGCGGGGGAGGTTCGGATCAGAACCTGATCCTGCTCGACAATGCCGTGGTCTATTCTCCGGTGCATTTCTTCGGCCTGTTCTCGACCTTCCTGGTCGAAGGCATAGACGAGGTCAATTTCTACAAGGGAGGCTTCCCTCCGGAATACGGGAACCGGCTTTCCTCGGTTCTGGATATTCGTTCGCGCAAGGGCGGAAAAGACACGGTGGACACCTGGATAAAGGGTTCCTCCGTGAAGATCAGCACGTTCGCCTCCCAGGCCCATACCGAAGGCAGGCAGGGAGCCTTCCGCTGGCTGCTGGCGGGACGCCGCACCTACATCGACCAGGTTCTGGAGGCGTTGCGGGGGGCGGGACTGACGGACCTCGAACTGCCTTACGCCTTCTATGACGTGCAGGGAAGCGCCCATTACGACCTGGGCGGAGGCGACGGGCTGATGGTTTCGCTGTACCAGGGCAGGGACAAGCTGGAGTTTTACCCGCTGGAACTGGAATGGGGCAATACCATCCTGCCCGTGAATTATACCGGAAAGCTGTCTTCCGACCTCACCACCCGGGCCACCGCGGCCTACAGCCTGTTCAGCCAGAGCTTCGGGCTCAGCAGCATCTTCGGCATCTACAACCGCATCGCCACCTGGAACTACCGGCAGTCGTTCGAATATACCGGCCTGGCGGACCATCGCCTCTCTTTGGGCGTGGATCTCAATTGGATGCAGACCATCTTCACTTCCACCCAGACCGTGGTCGATTTGAAACAGCGCGACTACACGTCCTTTTGGCTCAACAATCTCTTTTTCCAGGACAAATGGACCTATGGACAGGCCGAAATCACCACCGGAGCCCGCTTGTCCCATTCCTCCCGCCTCGACGTTCCGGGGCTGGAGCCGCGCTTCTCCCTCAAGTACCGGCTGCCGGCGGATCAGAGCCTGGATTTCCATACCGGATATTACCTGCAATACGTGAACTCGATCCAGTTCCAGGATCAGGAGAATCTGAACGAATTCTATTATCCGGCCAAGAAGGTGGCGTACCGGACAGTCAATCCCACCTCCTCGCTGCTTTTTTCCACCGGATACGGGATCGAAAAGCTGCCGGGAGGGTTCGATTTCACCCTGGAGGGCTATTACAAGACTCTGAACCACTTGGCCGTATTCGCCCCCAACGAGGTGCCGGATTCCGTGCGCACGCGTACGGAGCTGGGCTTGGGGGATCAGTTCAAGGAAGCCCAGGGATACAGCTACGGGTTCGAGGTTTCCCTGCGCAGACTGGAAGGGCTTCTGTTCGGAGGCGTCAGCTATTCCAACGGCACTTCGGTAATCCGCGAGGACAACAACGATTCGGCCTATTTTCCCGCGTGGCATCAGCCCCATAGTTTCAAGGGCGACCTCGCCATCAATTGGCGCGGCAAGGACGGAATCTGGTCCACTCGGAAGAAGGGAGGCTATTTCCGCACTTCCTCCCAAATCAAATTCTCCACCGGCCTGCCCTATACCGAATACATCGGATACGCTCCCACCCATCTTCTCGATCAGAGCCCCGGCCAGGGAGCCGGCGGGCCCAACCCGGAGTTCGACGGCAATGTCAACGCCATCCGAGGCAACCGCAACGCGGCTTTCGTGCCGGCCTACTTGCGCTGGGACGTGAAGGCGGTGGACTGGGGCGTGGAAGGGAAATGGAGCCTGGGCCTCACCATCCTGAACCTGACCAACCACGAAAACATCTTCTTCTATTCCTACGACCGGGAGGTCAACCCTCCCGAGCGCGTGAAAATCACCCAATTCCCATTCTTCCCCCTTCTGGTGAATTATGAATACTACTTCTGAAGCCGGCGGCGCCCGCCGCTCCCGGCCCGGCCGATACGGCCAAGCGCCGATGGCCGCCTGGGGCGCTGTCCTGGCGGCCGCCCTGGCCCTGGGTAGCTGCATCCAGGGACCTTGGGATTATTATCCGGAGGATCCGCCCCACTTCCGCGGAATTTATCTGACGGCCTACGCCATCGCGGGCAATCCGATCCGCCAGGTGTGCATGGAGCGTTTCCTGGAACTGACGGAAGAGGCCACGGACGCTTATCCTTTCTATGCCGCCGCCGACGTGCGCGTGAGCGGCCGCTTCGGGGACACCGTGGGCACGGTCGTATTGGCTCCGCTCGATAACGCGCCCAATTGCTTCGCCGGCGATTCGACCGCCCTGGTCCAGGCCGGGGAGGAATACGATCTGGAGGCCCGCGTGGATTGGGACAGCGTCGGCGCCCGGGTAACCTCGGTGCTTACGGCCACGGCCCGGGTACCCGCGACTTTCGCTATCCCTGATTCGGCCTTGGCGCCGGGCCTGGCGGTCACGGGTGGAACGCCCGAAAACCCGCTCTCGATCGGATTCCTGGGGTCCCTGCCGCCCAGGACCCGTGAGGCCATGCTCGCGGAATACGGGGACACCTTGCTCCGTCTCCAATCCGATCCGGCCGCCTTGGAGGCCTTTGCGTCCGCCAACGGGGAGGCGGCCCTGAAGCGCCTGCTGGGCCTGCTCGGGGACGAAACGACCGCCTACCGCAACGGGGACAGTCTTTATTACCTGCGGGGCGCCCTCAATACCCTTTCCCATAAGTTCGCGAGCGATTACAGCTCCGACGTCGCCGGCGTGCTGATCGTCCACCGCTTCGATCCGGAGACCGGGCGTCCGGAAACCGCTTTCGACGGGTTTTTCGGCAGCGAAATAGACACGGGAGGGTTCTACCACGAAGGCTCGTCGCGCAGGCTCGGTCTTTATACAGCGGGCGAAGGCCCGGACGGATACAGCGTGCTCAAAAACATCGGCATCGTGAATACGTGGTTCCATACAGGCCTTAACCGCCTCTATTTCTATGGCGTCGAACAGGCATACGCCGATTATATCCTCACGGCCCTCGAAGCCGAGGGGAACCCGCGCATCCTGGTTCGCAACAACGTGCGCGGCGGACGGGGCGTGTTCGCGGGCGCGGTGCCGGATTCCTTCGATGTATTCATAAAGACCGATTCCCTGACCAAGGTCTATGCCCTTGACGAGGCCCATGCCGTGGTATGCCGGGAAGAGGGCTGGTTCTCGAAGAAGCATTGCAGCGATTTTTACCGCCCCTATTGCCGCGCGGAGAAATGGAAGCCCGAATCCTGCCGGTTGGACGCCATCCGCGCATCCCTGGAAGCCGGCCTGCGCAACGACACGGCCTTGGCGCTGGAGGTCGCGGATTCGGCGGCTTCGGCCGGACTGGACCCGGCGCTGGCCGGCCGCGCCGTCATGCGCTTCTGCGTCGAGAACGCTTTCCCGGAGGGGGAAACCTGCGCGGCGGCGTCCCGGGACTGTCTGGAAACATCCGGCGTGAACCGGTGCAAAGAGGATCTGTGGAATTTCTGCAAACAGAATCTTTGGCGCCCGGAGCAATGCGCTCCGGGAGTGGCGAGCTATTGCAACGACAAGCCCAGGCTTTCCGAAGCCCTGTGCCGGGAGGCGGATAGGTTTTGCGCCGCCAATGCGGGATCGGCCCTGTGCGAATGAATGAAGGAAGGATGGAAACCATGTCGGGATTGAAAGGAAGCGTCATCGCATCGGCAGGCGGACGCGCGGGCGCGCCTTCGGCGCAGGGACTTAAGGTATCGGCGTTTTTGCTGGCGGCGGCGCTGGCGGCAGGCCTCATGCCGGCCCCGGCCCGGGCCCAGGAAGACGGCGTCGCCCGCCTGGAATCGGATATCCAGAAAGCCAGGGCCGATATAGCCCAGGCCAAAAAGGAAGTCCAGAAGGCGGAAGCCGATTCGCGCAAGACGGATTCCCTGCTCCGCGAGGAAAACGCGCGCGCCTCCCAAGCGGCCGCCCGCTTCGCCAAGGACCGGGAGCGCAGGGAGCAGGAGAACGCCGACTTGCAGGCCCGCTACCAGGAAACCCAGGTTAAAATCAACGCCGAGCGATCCGGGATAGGCCGGCACCAGAACTCCCAGGACGAGATCAAGGCCAGGCAGGGACGCATGGCCATGGCCTTGGCCGGCTATTGCGATTCCCTCATCAGGCGCGTCGAATCGGGGCCGCCCTGGGAACGAGAAGGCCGCATCGATCGGGTCAAGTCGCTCAAAGCGGATCTGGAATCGGGGTCGGCGTCCGTGGACGAGGGATTCGCCCGTCTCGGCGCCGTCATCCGGGACGAAATCAAATCCGGGGACGAGATAGTGCTGCTCAACAAGCCCGTCACCCGCAAGAACGGCGATGTCGTGAACGCCCAGGTCCTGAAAATCGGGAACCAATGGCTCGTGTACGTGGACGAGGAAGGCAAGCGCTTCGGCGTACTGGAACGTAAGCCGGCCGCGGGCGGCGGCTCCTGGGAATGGCGGGAGGATCCTTCCTTCGCCGAGCAGCTCCGGATCAAGGAGGCCATAGAAGTCAAGGCCGCCAAGCGTCCCCCGCAACTGGCCGTTCTGGATCTGGGCCTGGCCCTGGGCGGCTCCGCCCCGGCATCGGCGGCAGCGCCCGCACCGGCCGCAACCGCGGCCCCTTCCGCCCCGACTCCCGCCGCGAAAGGAGGCAAGTGATGAAGTCCGCATCCATTATACTGCTGGCCCTGCTGGCCGCGGGAACCGCCGCCGCCAAGGAAAAACCGGAAGCCGCCCTGCGCAAGACCCTTTCGGATTTGCAGATGGAGCTGACCTCCCTGGAAAACCTCAAGGCCGAAAAGCTGGAGGCCTTGGAGAAAGGGGAGGCCGCGCGCTGGGACGCCCGCTACCGCCAGGCCGCCGCCGCCAAGGAGAACGAGGAAAAGGCCCGTTCCCTGGAAGAGAAATACGGCCGGCTGGCCTCGGATTTGACGCGCCTGGAAGAGGAACTGGTCAAGGCCCGCAACGACTCGAAGGACAAGGCCGACGAGGCCGCGGCCGTGCAGGCCGGATGGGACGCCTTCCATGCCACCCTCAAGCGGGCCGTGGACGCGGCTGCCGGAAACCTCTCGCTGGACATCCCCGTGGGCCTGGAGGAGCGCACTCTCAAACTCTCCCGCGCCGGGGACCTGCTCGCCTCCACATCGGCCGCCAAGCCCACCACCCAGGACGCCATGACGGCCTTCCTGGACGTGTCCCTGCTGCGCCTGGACCACACCTTGCGGCAGAGCCTGGAATCCCGCCAGGCCGTTTTCGGAGACGGCCGCCCCGCCGATGCCTGGCGCCTGCAGCTCGGGACCGTATTCGTGGGCGAATTGGAAAAAGGCGGACAGGGCGAGTCCCAGATCCTGCTCCGCACCGGCAATCTGCAGGGCAAGACCTTCGTGTGGCGCAACGATCTGGCCCAGGACTACAACAAGATCCTCGCCGGGGCGGTTTCCGGCGCGTCTTCGGGAAAGGCCATGGTCACGCTGCCCGTGGACGTGCTGCAATACAAAAGCCTGGGCTCGGGGTTCGTGAAGGGCGAGGAACAGACCTGGACGGAGAGCTTCGCCGCCTGGTTCAAGGCCGGCGGCTTCAACCTGTACCCGCTGTTCGCGGTGGGTATCATCGCCTTGCTCATGATCCTGGAGAGGCTCATATACTTCGCCCGCAAGAACACCAACGCCCGGGCTTTCATGGCGGGGTTCCTGAAGCTGGTGGAGCAGGGCCGCTGGCGCGAGGCGCGCGATTTCTGCGCCCGGTCGAACAGCGCTTTGGCCAATACCATGGGGGCTCTGGCCGCCCACGGCGAAGGCTCGCGGCAGGAAGCCGAAAGAGCCGTGCGCGAAACCATGTTGCGGGAAGTGCCGGCCCTGGAAAAACGCCTGCCCCTGATCGCCGCCATGGGCGCGGCCGCCCCGCTCCTGGGCCTTTTGGGCACGGTGGCCGGCCTGGTGACCCTTTTCAAGGTGCTCAACCAGCTCGGCAGCAACGATCCCAAGGTCCTGGCGGGGGGCATATCCGAGGCCCTGATCAACACCGAGACCGGCCTGGCTATCGCCATACCCGTGCTGCTGGTGCACGGCTACCTGAACGAGAAGCTGGATACCATCAACGCCACCCTCAGCAGCAGCGCCCTCGAGGCCCTGAACAAGATCTGGCCGAAGGGTTAAGCCTTGCTTTCCGTCATCTACGAAACCTGGCAACAGGGGGGCATCGTCCTCATACCCATCGCCGTGGTGGGGGCTTGGGGAGTCTGGCTGGTGTTGACCACCTATGCCGAGCTCGGCTTCGGTTTCCGGCGCGCCAATCTGAACCCTCTGTTCGACGCCATGCGCGCCAACCTGGCCGAAGGGGACGTCGCGGGAGCGCGCCGCCTCGCCGATTCCGCCCCCTCCCTGGTGGGATTCGGACTCTCCCTGGCCATCGACAACCGCGCCCTGCCCGAGCCGGCCCTGCGCAGCCTGCTCGCGGAAAAGCTGGCCTTCGCCCTGTACAACCTGGAAAGGCATCTGCCCCTGGTGCGCGTCATGGCCGCGGCCGCGCCTCTGTTGGGCCTGCTCGGCACCGTGCGGGGACTCATCCATACCTTCCAGGTCATGACCGAATTCGGGAACAGCAACGCCGTGCTCCTGGCCCAAGGCATAGCCGAGGCCCTCATCGCCACCCAGAGCGGGCTGCTCCTGGCCATAGTCCTCATCCTGCTGGGCCAGCGCCTGGAAGGCCGCGTGCTATGGCTCCAGAGCCAGATCGAATACGGCATCACCATGCTGATCAACCAAATCCATCATCCCCAAGGAGGGCGCTGACATGGAGCCGTTCCTGATACCGACCAAGAAACGCGGCGGCTTCGAGCTCAACGTCATTCCCCTCATCGACGTCGTATTCGTGCTGCTCATTTTCACCATCCTGACCTCCTCTCTGACCAAGGAGACTGGCGTGGACGTGGACAAGCCCCAGGCCCAGTCAGCCGGGGAACTGAATCGCCAGAGCATCATGGTGGCCATCACCCGCGAGGGGACCGTGCATGTGAACGAACGGCAGGTGGATATGGAAAGCCTTCAGGAGGTGCTGAGGCGCATGCTGGCCGAAAACGCCCTGGGCGAGGTGGTGCTCATCGCCGACAGGAACTCCAATACGGGGCTGCTGGTGGGCGTCATGGACGCGTGCAATCTGGCCGGCGCGAAAAAAATCTCCGTCGCGGCCATGAGCAAATAAGGCGATGAAACGGATATGAAGCGATTCCTCTCCAATGCCGCGATCGGCCTGGCGTCCCTGGTCCTCAGCATAGGGCTATTGCTGCTGATTCCGGCGGCGAAACACCTGCTAGAAGGCGGAACGGCGGCCAAGCCCGCCCCCCGCATCGTAGCCCAGGTGGGTCTCAAGACCATGGATGTCGCGAGGCCGGCGGAGCGTCCCCAGCGGAAGCTGAAGCAGCCGACGCGGGCCAAACCCATCCAGACATCGGCCAAGGCCGGTCCGCGCTTCGCCATGGACCTTTCCGTGGGAGGAATCGGAGGGGTTTCGGTGCCCGTGAACATCGTGAACCGACCCAGCGGCGGCGGAGGAGCCGCCCAAGGGGAATCCGGAGACGTGGACCAGAAGCCGGTGCCGAACATGCCGCCTCCCTTCCGCCTGCCCGCCGAGATCAAGGCCGCCGAAAAGGACGCCTACCTGGTGCTTTCCTTTTGCGTGGACGCATCGGGAAGGCCCTACGACGTGCGGGTGGCGGAGGAACGGCCCCAGGGACTCGGTCTCGCCGAAGCGGGCCGGACCGCCCTGCGGCAGACGCTTTTCACCCCCGCGAGGAAGGCCGGGCTTCCGGTGGCCTTTTGCGGCCTGGAGCAGCCTTTCGAAGTGAAGTTCGGGAACTGAGGAAAACTTGATGCTACCATTGGCCGTCATCGCGGCGTTGACCCTGGCCGCCCCCGCGGCGGCCGCCAAGCCGCCTCCCGCCCGCGGGCCCGCGCCTTCCGCCGCGCCCCTGCAAAGCGCCGTCGATCTCGTCAACCGCGGCAACGTGCTTTACAACCGCGGCGAATACGCCAAGGCCATGATACTCTACCGCAAGGCCGAGGCCCGCGGCGCGGACCTCGGAGCCGTGTCCTTCAACATCGGCAATTGCCTGTACCGGCTGGAAAAGCTTCCCGAGGCCGCGGCGGCCTTCCGCAAGACCGAACGCCTCACCGGCGGCGAATACCTGCCCGCCATTTTCAATCTCGCCGCCGTGCTTTTCCGCCTGGAACAATACGGAGAGTCCATCGCGGCCTACCGCCGGGCCCTGCGCGGGGATCCGGAAAACGGCAGCGCCTGGCTCTACCTTGCCGACGCCTATTCCCGCACCCGCGACTACGTGGGCGCCCTGCAGGCCCTGGAAAAAGCCCGCGAGCTGGACCCGGAGGACCTTTCCGTGGTTTACCAGATGGCGGAAGCCCATGCCGCCATGAAGGAATACGCCGCCGCCATTTCGCTGGTGCGCGAAGCCTTCGCCCGCAAGCCGGCGGAAGTGGATTTCCTGTTCTATATCGGCGATCTGCACCGATCCCAGGGGGAGCTGGAAGCGGCCGCCGGCGCCTACAGGGAAGGCCTGGCCCTGCGGGAAAAGGACCATGAAACCATGTACAAGCTGGCCGACGTGCTGGCGCAGGACAAAAAGCCCTTCCTGGCCATGGAGTATCTGCAAAAGGCCCTGGTCCTGAAGCCCGATTACACCGATGCGGCCGTATTCCTGGGGAACCTGGCATTCGATTCGCGGTGGTGGGACCGCGCCGAGGCGGCTTATATGGAGGCGCTGGCGGGCGGCAACCGGGAAGGCCTGGAAGGCATCCGCAACCTGGCTTACGAATTCCACCAGCAGGGTCGCAACGATCGCGCCGTGCAGGTCCTGGAAAAGGCGCTTCCCCTACGGCCCAAAGACCAACCCTTGCGGGACGAGCTCGAACAGTATCGCGCTTTGGATAAGGAAAAGAGTCTCGGAAACCCTCAGTAAGCTTCCAGTTCGCTCCTTTCCTCTTTGAACGATTCGATATCCTCAGCTATGCCCGCCGCTTCCTCGTCGTCGATGGCCTTTTTCGCCAAGGGGAAAAGTTCGCGCTCTTCGGTTTCCACGTGCTGGACGAAGATTTCCCTGAGAGTCCGGCATTTGCCGGTCCATTCCGGAGCGCCCATATCCATGGATTCCAGCTCTTCGAGCAAATGGCGCATTTCCTTGTGATCGTCGTAGGATTCCAGCGTCAGCTCGCGTGAGCTGTCATGGCTCCGCATCTGGCTGTAGAGGAATTTCTCTTCCGCCTGGGTGTGGATGTCCAATTCCCGGCTCAGAGTGAAGAACAACTCTTCGCGGCGGTCGATATCGCCTTCGCCGACGGCTTCCAGCATATCGAACAGGGATTTGGCTTTTTCATGGTCTTGATGCAGCATTTCGTAAAGGTTCATGGCCTTTCCTTTCCCGGTTCCGTAAGGGTGAGACGGGATCCACGAACATGTCCCCGCATAAGTTGAAAGAAAAAATTAATAGGGTCCGGCGGAATCGTTTATTCCCCGCTCCGGCCCCGATTTGCGGCAGACCAGGTCCAGCTTGGCCTCCAGGTCCGAAGTAATAACTCCGGACCAATCCGCGTTTCCTATGTAGATTTCCTTTTCCCCATGGAACCCAAGCCCGCATCCGGCAGCGCCCCGCGCAAGGCCACCATGGCCGCTTCCATGGCGTCCCTCTTGCTGATCATGGTCAAGCTCACGGTCGGCCTCCTTACGGGAACGGTTTCCGTGCTGGCTTCGGCCGTGGACTCCCTGTTGGATTTCCTGGTTTCGTCTTTCAACGCCTATGCCGTGCGCAGCGCCGAGCGCCCCAGCGATCAGACGTACAATTACGGCCGCGGCAAGATAGAGGGCGTGGCGGCTTTCCTGGAGGGCCTGCTGATCATGGCGTCGGCCCTGTATATCCTCAGGGAAGCCGTACTCAAATTCGTGGTTCCCGCGGGCGCCCTGGGGTTCCGTTTCACCCTTCCCGCCTCGGCATCCACCCGCGATCTGGACTGGGCCATGGGCGCCATGCTGTTTTCCCTGATCGTGACGGCCTTGCTGGTGGCCTATCTGAAGAAACTGGGCCGCGAATCCCGGGGCCTCGTCATCCAGGCCGATCCTTTGCATTACCGGACGGATCTGCTCAGCAACGGTGGCATCCTCGCCGCCATCGTGGTCATGCGCTTCACCGACTGGGCCTGGGTGGACCCGCTCATAGCCATGGGTGTATCCCTGTTCGTGGCCCGGGCCGCCTTACCCCTTATCCGCAAGGGCCTGAACATGCTGCTGGACCGCGCCCTGGACGGGCCTCTGGTGGAACGCATCCGCGAGATCGCGGAAACCCACAGCGATAAGGTCACCAATGTCCATGAACTCAAGACCCGCCGGTCGGGCGACGCCAACCTGGTGGAGTTCCATCTGGTCTTCGACGAGAACATCAAGCTCCGGGAAGCCCATCGCATCGCCGACGAAATCGAAATGCGCGTCCGCGGCCTGGAGAAATCCCGGTGGATCATCAACATCCACCTCGATCCTGTGGACGATTCCCGCCGGGATCAGAAGCTGGCGGAACAGGAAATGGAAGGGTGAGGCCGGAAACCGCCCATCCTATTCATCGCCGATGGGGCGAAAAGCATTCCCTGGCCCCGGCAATACGTGGGGCTGCAAGGGGATTTGGGCGGGGCAGGTGAGAGAAAATCCCTCTTGCACCTTCTTCAATGCGGCAGCCTGGGCCTCAGCCAAGCATAGGCATAGGTCCCCAACAGGGCCCCGGCCAAAGTCGCCCAGGCCAGGTATTCTCCGGCTCCGATTTGCGCGAAGATGGGTCCGGGGCAGGCCCCGGTCACGAACCATCCCAGGCCGAAAATGAAACCGCCCAGGTAATTCCCCTTGGTCATGGCCTTTTGGTGGATGACCAGCGGGTCCCCTTCCAGGGTAACGCGCCGGAAGCGGCGCAACAGAAATACGGAAACCATTCCCGTCGCCACCGCCGAGCCGATGATCAGGAAAAGGTCCGGCTCGCGCAGATAGAACATGTCCCGGATGCGGAACCAGGAAACGACTTCGCCCTTGGTGAGGAGCAGCCCGAACCAGGCGCCCGCGATCAGATATTTCAATAGTCCCATGAAATCCCTCAATTGAAAAAGACGATGGTGAGGCCGGCGGCGGTGAGGCCTCCGGCGAAAAAGGCCAGGGCCGAGACGAGGCTGGCCTTCTGCAAGGTGGACAGGCCCGTAATGGCATGGCCCGACGTACAGCCCCCGGCATAGCGGGCCCCGAAGCCGACCAGGAACCCGCCCGCCAGCAGTTGGAGCAGCCCCGAGGCCGAGGCGTAGCTCTCCGGGATCAGATCCACCGGCCCTACGGCCAACACTCGGGTTCCCAGGAATCCGCCCATGGCGATGCCGGCTACGAAAAGGATGTTCCATATCTCCTTCCGCCAATTGTTGTCCCTGAGAAAGGAAACCTTGGTGCGGGGCAGGGCGATGGAGCAGAAATGCCGAAAACTGCCCGAGATGCCCATGCTCTTGCCGCCCATCAGAAGCAGCAAGGGCACGGTCAGGCCTATCAATGGGCCAACGACATACCAGGGCCAGGGTTGCATCAGGGCTTCCTTAAACATCTTTATCCTCCTTCACGGGCAGGCCCGATTTTCTATAGGCGTCGAATCCGCCCTCCAAATCCCGCACGCCCTTCCGCCCGGCCTTGCGCAACAGGCTCACCGCCATGGCCGATCGGTATCCGCTGCCGCAATATACGTCCACGGGTCCGGCGGCCAGCTCGCGCATGCGTCCCGTGAGGCGGTTCAGGGGTATGAAAAGCGACCCCGGAATATATCCGGCCTTCCGTTCCGAAGGATTCCGTACGTCCAGCAGGATGCGCCCCGCTATCGGCCCCCCGCCGAGGTCGCCGGGTTTCAGCCGGCCGTATTTGGCCACGGGAAGCTCCTGCGATTCCCATGCCTCGAACCCCCCTTGCAGGTAACCCCGGATGTTTTCGTAACCGATCCTCCCGCAGCGGATGGCCGCCTCCTCCTCCCGGCCTTCCTCGCATAAAAGCACCAGCGGGGTATCCCTTTTGATCAGGGTCCCCACCCAGGGCGCGAACTGTCCGTCCAGGCTTATGCTCACGGCACCGGGAAGGGATCCCCGGCTGAAGGCATCCGGGCCGCGCGTGTCCAATACCAGGGCATCCCTGGACATTTCCGCCTGGACTTCCTTCAACGTCAAACCGCGCATTTCGCCGATCACGTCCGTAAGCGGACGCATGCCTTCCAGGTTCAGTTCCGCGTCCTCGGAAAAATAGCCGGGCGCATCTGGCAGATCCGATGTCACCAGCCGGATGAAAGAGGCCCGGTCCTTCGCCCGCATGGCCTCGTTGCCGGCCTTCTCGTCCCCGATGGTCGTGTACTCGGCGTCGCCGATATGCTTGCCGCAGGCCGATCCCGCTCCATGCGCGGGATAGACCCGGGTGGCGTCGGGCAGGGTCTTGAGCTTGTTCTCCACCGTGTCGTACAGCATGGAGGCCAGTTCTTCGGCCGGCATGCGGGCGCCCAGCAAGTCGGGGCGGCCCACATCGCCGACGAACAGCGTGTCGCCGGAGAACAGAGTCGGGGGCCCGTCCGGATCCTGCGCATCCGAGACCAGGTAACACACGCTTTCCGGAGTGTGTCCGGGGGTTTCCAGCACGCGGATGGACACGTTGGCGCCTAGCTTCAGTTCATCGCCGTCCCTGGCTTTGAGATGCGGCTTCCGGGCCTCGGCCCTGGCGCCGAACACCACTTGCGCCCCGGTCTTTTCGGCCAGGTCCCAATGTCCCGATACGAAATCGGCGTGCACATGGGTTTCCAGGATGTACTTCAGGCGGTACCCCTCGTCCTTGAGTATGGCCAAGTACAGGTCGACGTCCCTCTGGGGATCGATGATAGCCGCCTCCCGCGAGTCTTCGTCAGCCAGGAAATAGGATCCATGGGACAGGCATTTGAGATAGAACTTCTTGAGTATCATAGGACTCCTTGGGACATTTCCCTGAGAAAGATGATCAGGCCTACCGTGAAAGTGAGAAAGGCGAAGGCGGTTTTGAGGCCCTGTCCAGGTATCCTGCCGCCCAGGGCCTGCCCGAGCAGGACGCCCGCCATGGATAGGGAGGTGAAGAGCAGGATGAAAGGCCAATTCCAAGCCTGATGCCGTCCCCAATCCCCCGCCAGACCGAACCAGGAATTCGCCGCGATGATGGCAAGGGAGGTGCCCACCGCTTTTTCCATGGGAAGGCGCGCCCGCAGGGCCAGGGCGGGGACGATCAGGAACCCGCCCCCGGCGCCGAACAATCCCGTGAGCGCCCCGACCCCGAATCCCAGCCCCCAGAGAGAGGGTCCGGCCGTTCCCGCCTGGCCGGTATCGGGATGCGCCGGGGACCGCAAGGTGAGCATGGCCGCGCCGATCATGACGATACCGAAAGCTTCCATGAGCAGGCTGTCCCGGGAAAGGGACAGGCCGCCGAAAGCGAAAGTTCCGGGAATCCGGTGCAGGATGGTCCTGGCCAGCAGGATTCCGATAAAGGAAGGCAGGGCGAACGCGAAGGCGATGGGAATGACCACCCGTCTTCCCCTATGCGCCAACAGGGCCCCGAAGAGGCTGGTGACTCCTACGATGAACAAGGAGTAGGCAGTTCCTATCGGGGCGGCCAAATGGAAACCGTAGATCAGGATGGGCACCGTCAGCAAAGCGCCGCCTCCCCCGACCAAACCCAGGCTGAAGCCCGCCAGGCCCGCCAAGGCATAACCGAACTCTTGCATCATGATCGGCACCACATAAACACAATATTATAATTTACTAATATAGAAATCAAGGGAATCCCCTGCTGAGGTCAATCGCAATACAGCGCTTGCAGGGCTCCGATCAGGTTCAGGACTTTCTTGTCCCGGATACGGTAATAAACCTGGTTTCCGTCCTTGCGCGTGGTCAGGATACCCTTGTCGCGGAGCTTGCCCAGATGCTGCGAAACGGCGCTTTGGGAGGCGCCCAGGAAATGTTCCAATTCCCCGACCGCTTTTTCTCCGTCCCCGATATGGCATACGGCCAGCAGGCGGGTGGGATGGGCCAAGGCTTTAAGACCCTCGGAAGCGGCATGGGCGCTTTGGATAAGCTGGTCCAACCCTCTGTTCTTCATTTATACAATATAATGATATTCGAATATAGGTTCAAGCGGGGTAACGTCGGAAATATGGGACATCATACCTGGCATTTATTTATAATTCGATACTGATTTAACAAAACGACTTTCCCGGGGAACGAATTCCATGCTGGAAAACCGCATGCCTGAACACCGTGAATCCGGAAAACCCGCCGGAACGGGGACGTTGAATTTTCCACCCGCGGACTTCGGCCAAGCCGGCCGGGAGCTTACGCGCATATCCATCGGCCCCGCCCAGACCAGCTTGCGCCAAGCGCTTTGCGAAATAGCGGCCCTTTCCGCTTCCGTTCTGCGGGTGGAAAGAGTGAGCTTTTGGCGCCTGGTGGCGGAGGGGCGGATACTGGTATGCGAATATCTGCACCAACGCGGCCAGGAAGGCGTATACGAAGGAGCCATCCTGCATTCCCGGGACTTTCCCGCCTACTTCGGAGCGATGAACCTTAAGCAGGTCCTTCCCCTGCCCGACGTTAACGGCAATCCGGATTTACTGGAGTTGCAGGAGACCTATTTGATCCCTTTGGGAATCGTCTCCATGCTGGACGCCCCCATCCTGACCGGAAACGACATTTGCGGCGTCGTCTGCCATGAAAGCGTCAACGAGAGGCGGGATTGGACGGCCGCGGAAGGCAAGTTCGCCGGGGCCGTGGCCGAGGCCGTCTCCCGCGTGCATGAGGAATGGTATCGGATGAAGTCTCCGCGTCTACAGGCGGGGGATCCCGAGCGCACGCTTTCGCTCGAGCGCATGGTGACATTCGGCCGGCTGTCTTCGGGAATGGCGCACGATTTCAAGAACTTCCTGGCCATCATTTCCGGATACGCGGAATTGATCGGGAAGCTATGCGAAGCTCCCGCGCCGCCGGATGCCGCGCGTATTACCGGGTACGCCGAGGCGATCCTGGCCGCCGCCGCGCAGGGGGAACATCTGTCGCGCGATCTGCTTGCCCTCGGCCACGAGGAGCCCGGCCGCCCGGGCGTTCTGGACTTGCTGACGTTCTTGGGAGGATGCAAAGGCATCCTGGCCATGGGAGCGCGTCCGGGCGTGGAGCTGTCGGTGGAAGGAGGATCCGGGGTGAGCCGCGTATTCATCGACAGGGTGCATTTGGAACGGGCGCTATTGAACCTGGTCATGAACGCAGCGGAAGCCATGCCGTCCGGAGGGCGGATCCTGATCCGGATTTCCGAGGCGGATCGGATAAGCGAGACCGGGGAAAAGGATCGCTTCGCCGCTCTCGAAGTCGTGGACGAAGGAATAGGCATGACCGAGGAGGTGAAGCGGAAGATTTTCGAGCCTTTTTTCACGACTAAGGGCAGCAGCGGAACCGGACTGGGCATGTCCATAGTGAGCCAGATCGTGTCGGCGGCGGGCGGACTGCTGGAAGTCGATTCCGAGCCGGGGTCCGGCACGGCCGTTCGCATTCTGCTGCCGCGTATCGGCATCGCGGCCTAGGCCTCCGGCTCCGGAATCCTTCCAACCCGTCCGCTATCCATCGCCAAGCGGGTCCCTGCCTTCCGGCCTCGTGGAAACGTATGCCGTCCCACCATTCGAGGCGCGTCGCCCGGAAAGGCGGCCGTATCGTGATAGGAAATTGGATACCAGGGGATCCCACCGTTGTATCCCAGGTGCTGAACCAGGAGCTTTTGGATTTGGCCGAGCGGCGGAATGAAGGCCGCCAAGGGGTATCGATATACCGGCTACCTATATGCGGGTGATCATTTCCCTGTGAAGGGAGCGGAATCGGAAGGCCGTATGGAAGGGGAGCCGCGTCCCAAAGGCATAAGACTCTGCCATACCGATCTTTCCCGCGATTCCGGCGAATCCCTGGGGATTCCTCTCAACAAGGTGAATTGGGGAAACTTCGATCTGGTCGTCATAGACGAGTCCTATAATTTCCGCAACAATGAAGCTTTCAAGGATCGGGAAACGCGCTACCAGAAGCTTTTGAACAAGGTGATCCGGGCCGGCGTGAAGACCAAGGTTCTGATGCTTTCGGCGACGCCGGTCAACAACCGTTTCAACGACCTCAAGAACCAATTGGCATTGGCCTATGAAGGGAATCCCGAGCTGCTGGCCTCCAAGCTGCGGCCGGGAATGAACATCAACGAGATTTTCCGCCGGGCCCAGGCCAGCTTCAATGCCTGGTCCGCAATGCCTCCCGAACAGCGTATGGCGGAAACGATCCTGAAATCCCTCGACTTTGATTTTTTCGAATTGCTGGACAGCGTCACCATCGCCCGATCCCGTAAGCATATTCAGACTTTTTATGACACCAAGGAAATCGGCGCCTTTCCCGAACGGGAACGGCCGCAGTCTTTCCATTGCGGCCTTACCGGGCGCCAGGACGTCATCGGTTTCAACGAAATATTCGCCCGGCTCACCGCCCTCACCCTCTCTATTTATACCCCCGTCCGATTCATCCTGCCCAGCCGCCTCGCCAAGTACGAAGAGTTGTACGATACGGCCGTAAAGGGCGGCGGCGGCCGTCTCAAACAATCGGATCGGGAACAGGGATTGCTGGCCCTGATGACTGTCAACCTGCTCAAGCGACTGGAAAGTTCGGTAGAGGCCTTCCGCATCACCCTCGCCAAGCTTGAGAAATCCCATCGGAGCACCCTGGCCCGGATCGAAGCCTTCCATCGCAGCGGAGGCGCGGAGTTCATTGTCGATCGCAGTGAGGACTTCGCCGAGGCCGATCCGGAAGGGGAAGAGGATATTTCGGATATCGAAGACGCGCAAATCGGCGACCGGGTCCAGATCAGCCTGGCCGACATGGATTTGCCCGCCTGGGAAAGGAACTGACCCTGTTTTCGCCCCTCAGCAAGGAAAAGGACAAGACCCTGCCGGAGGAAAAAGGCGTCATCGACATCCTCATCGCAACCGATTGCATTTCCGAAGGGCAGAACCTCCAGGACTGCGATTACCTGATCAATTACGACATCCATTGGAACCCGGTACGCATCATCCAGCGTTTCGGGCGCATCGATCGCCTGGGTTCCCGCAATGCCCGCATCCAACTCGTGAACTATTGGCCCGATATCACCTTGGACGAATACATCAACCTCAAGGAGCGCGTGGAGGACCGCATGGTCATCGCCGACGTGACCGCTACCGACGACGACAATGTGCTCCACAGCAATGCCAACGATCTCGGCTACCGCAAGTAGCAGCTCCGCCGGCTCCAGGCGGGCGAAGTCATCGAAATGGAGGACGTGAAAACCGGCGTGTCCATCACCGATCTGGGTCTCAATGATTTCCGCATGGATCTCCTTAATCATCTCAAGGAGCACGGCGAAATCGCGGGCTTGCCTACGGGACTGCATGCCGTCGTTCCCGCCGATCCGGGCCGCGGATTGCTTCCCGGCGTCCTGTTCGCCCTCCGCAACCGCCATCCCGGCATCAATGTGGGCCAGGCCAACCGGCTGCATCCTTATTACCTGGTCTATATCGGCGACGACGGAAAACCCGTGGCCGGCCATGTGGATGTGAAGCGCTTGCTGGATCTGCTCTCCCTGGCCTGTAAAGATCGCCATGCGCCCATCCCCGAGGCTTATCGTCCCTTCAACCAATCCACCCGGGACGGCAAGGACATGAACGCCTATTCCCGGCTCTTGGACGAGGCGGTACGGTCCATAGTCTCCGTCAAAGAGGAGAAGGACCTGGACAGCCTGTTCTCTCCCGGCCCCACCACGGCCCTGTCGCAGGGCATCGGCGGCCTGGACGACTTCGAACTGCTGGCCTTCCTGGTGGTCCAGGGACCGGCCTGACACCTATGTTCGCGTATCCCGAAAAGGCGCGCTATGGTCGGGTCATTCCCAAAACCAAAATCTTCGAGAAGTCGGACGCACCTTCATCCCTACGCAGGCTTTTCGCCGCCCAAGTGGAAAAGCTCATCTGGGAATACAAGCTGGCCCCTGATACCGTCAATCTGCCGATAGGCGACGGGGTGCTGGAAATCCAGGTCATCACCGCCTCGCTCAAGACACCGGAATTCGATCCCGCCCTGCTGCGCGTGCTGGAACAGTCCATTCCCCATCCCGTGTTCTTCGAACTCCAATCCGATGCGAAGGTCCGGACCTGGGCCACCTACAAGCGCCCCCATGAAACCAACTCCGGCCAATGGGTGGTCGGGGAGTATTTCGCTTCTCCCTGGCGCTACCCGGATGCCCCATGTCCGCCCTTACCCCTGGCCCTGGACCTCCACGGTCTCTATGCCTCCATGCTCCGGTCCCTGATGCTTCCCGCCCTGCCCGGCGAATCCTTGCGGGCCCATGCGGATCGTCTGTCCGCCTTCCGCATCGCCCAAGGGGAAATACGCGCTTTGACCTCCCGCCTCCGCCGCGAGAAGCATTTCCCGCGCAAGGTGGACTTGGAACGCGAGCTGCGCAACCTTCGGAAAAGCTGGAAACTGGAGCTGGAAGCCGGTGGTCCGGAATCCGACTAAGGAATCCCGGTTTTCTATACATGATCTCCGGGATATGCATACAAAAAGCGCGTTTAGTATGCATATTTAATCCCTGGGACCGGGAAAATGCCAAAAATTCCACATCTGCAAACCCTGGCGCCGGAACGGTTCGAAACCCCGGCCATTCTGAAAAAGTTGAATGCCGCTTCGCGGAAGCTGGCTGAACTCAAGGGCATCGCCGACTCCATTCCCAATCAGGGCATCCTCATCAATACCCTGGGGCTTCAGGAGGCGAAGGACAGCTCCGCCATCGAGAACATCATCACCACCCATGATGAACTGTTCAAGGACGATGCCTCTCCGGAAACCTCGACCAATCCCGCCGCCAAAGAAGTGCTCCGCTACCGGCAGGCCCTGCGTACCGGGTTCGATCTCGTGGCCGGAACCGGACTGCTCACCTTGAACCACATCCTGGAAATCCAAGGCGTATTGGAAACCAACCAGGCCGGATTCCGCAAGGTACCGGGCACGGTTCTCAAGGACGGAGCGGGACGCACCGTTTACACTCCTCCGCCGCCCCAGGACGTTCCGATCCTGATGGATGGGCTGGAGCGCTTCATGAACGATCCGGCGCTTTTCGATGCGGATCCGCTCATTAAAATGGCCCTGAGCCATCATCAATTCGAAAGCATCCATCCCTTCTACGACGGGAACGGACGCACTGGACGCATCCTGAACGTGCTGTACCTGGTGCAGCAAGGCCTGCTCGATATTCCAATCCTGTACCTGAGCCGCCATATCGTGCGGCGGAAGGACGATTATTACCGCCTGCTGCAAACCGTGCGCGAGCGGGACGCCTGGGAGGAGTGGGTGGTCTATATCCTGGCCGGCGTGGAATCCACGGCCGCCGAATCCGTAGCCGCCATCGTGGCCATCCGGGACGCCCTCTTGGACGCCAAGCACCGCATACGGGCAGGGTACAAGTTCTACAGCCATGATCTGATCAACAACCTGTTCTCCCATCCCTACACCAAGATCGAATTCGTGCAGCACGATCTGCAGGTCTCGCGCCTGACGGCCACACGCTATCTCGACCTGCTGGCCGACACCGGCTTCGTGCGCAAGTACAAGGCCGGCCGCCACAACTACTACATCAACGAGCCGCTCTTTCGCATCCTGACCGGCGAAGCGGCGCCGCAGGCCTGAATTCAGGGTGGGCCAAAGCCCGTGCGGCATGGCCCTGCTGTCCAGCAGCAAATAAAAACAATTATCATTACCGGCTTCGCATCACATCCGAGGACTGGAGAGCCACCTTGCCCACGCCGGCTGCGCCCCTGGGTTGCGCGCAGGACATCGGCCTGCTCTACCGCGACCACCACGGCTGGCTGCGCGGCTGGCTGCACCGCCGCCTGGGCTGCGCGCACCATGCCGCCGACGTGGCGCAGGACACCTTCGTGCGCCTGCTGGCGGCGCGCGACGCCCTGCCGCTGCTGCGCGAGCCGCGCGCCTACCTGCGCACCACCGCCCAGCGCCTGCTGGTCGACCACGCGCGCCGGCAGGCCGTCGAGGACGCCTGGCGCGCCGAGGTGGCCCTGCTCGCCGAACACGGCGACCTGCACTACCCCGCGCCGGAGGCGGCACTGGCCGCCCTGCGCGCGCTGCGCGAGCTGAGCGACGTGCTCGACCGCGTGGCCGCCAAGGCCCGCGCCGCCTTCCTGCTGCACTACCTGGACGGCATGACGCACGAGGCGGTGGCGGCCGAGCTGGGCGT
>Ga0079224_100001220_pt1 | contig 28871 bp, 28 predicted proteins | sample Stecom2015_FD_80414 | JGI IMG/M metagenome (GOLD analysis project Ga0079224, IMG submission 80414) | Agricultural soil microbial communities from Utah to study Nitrogen management - Steer compost 2015 | ecosystem: Environmental > Terrestrial > Soil > Agricultural land | place: USA: Utah... | reverse complement strand
GCGAAAGTACGCCATGGAGGGTTGGGGAGCTGCCTGGAAAAACGTAACCCCGCCGTAGTTGGGTCTCCGGCGGGGTTTGCGAGTGGTGGAGCCGAGCGGGCTCGAACCGCCGACCTCGTGAATGCCATTCACGCGCTCTCCCAGCTGAGCTACGGCCCCACGTCTGCACGCACCATGAATTATAGACGATAACCCACGGGTCGTCAAGCGTCGCCGGCGATGACGTGGACCGCTTGGCTGAGCGCGCCCAGGCAGCCTTTAGCCGAAGCGTTCGTCGGCACGAGGCTGAGCGCTCGCGGCTTCTTGTGCGACTCCGTCCTGCCGCCACTCGACACGCGGGGCGCGGGCCCAAAGCCGCTCCAACTCGTAAAAGTCCCGCTCCACGTGGTGGAAAACATGCACGACGACACCGCCGTAATCCAGCAGCGCCCAGCGTGTCGTGTGGTCGCCTTCTTGCCGCAGCGGGTACACGCCGGCCTCCGCTAGGCTCTTCTGCACGCCCTCCAAAATCGCCCGCAATTGGTTGCTGCTGGTCCCGCTGCAGATGACGAAGTAGTCGGTCACGATGGTGAGGTCGCGCAAGTCGAGGATCAGGACATCTTCCGCCTTCTTCTCGTCAGCCGCTCGCGCTGCCCGAATGGCCACCTCTCGCTCGGTCAGCAGTGATCCCTCCCCAAGAAGTCGCTCCGCTAGTGCCGGGGTGCCAGTGGCTCCTCCGGCGACCACGTGCTCGGGACATGCCGCTCACAGCCAGCCGCTCACAGCCGAAAGTCCATTCCCAACACGATGGTCACGTCCGGGCCGGTCGGACTCCCGGCGGTCGCCGCGCTCCCGGCAGCCGTCGCGCCCCTCGGCGAGGCTGCGGCCGCTCCACCCGTCGCCGCGCTGTCGGCCCGCGCGCCGTCCGCCGCCGTGCTGATCGGCCCCGCGCTGCTCGGCGCCGCGCTGGCCACGTTGCGGCCGCCGCCCGGGGGAGATGCCTCGCCCGTCTCGACAAAAGCCGGGTCTCGCAGCACCGGCGCCGCCTGCACCACGAGAACGCCGGCCGGTGCGCCGTCTCCCGCGAGGCTGTTTGCCGCCGGGCTCGCCAGGCGGCCGTTCAGAAGCGCCGTCAGCTCCTCCACATCAACGCCGGCCCGGTTGACGATGACCTGCGTGCGCTCGTAGGAAAAGCCCGCCGGCGCATTCCCGACCCGCACCACGTCATAGCCGTTGCTGCGCAGCCAGTCGGCCGCCGCCGTCGCTGCCCCCAGCCGCCCGCTGCCGTTCAGCACTTCCACCGTCACCAGGTCCAGACCCCGGATGACCCGGTCCACCACGACCCGCGCCTTGGCCGCATCCATCAGCCAGTAGCTGGCTCCGTTCACCGTTCCCGCCGTCCCCGGCAGCACCGCCGTCTGCAGGCGCGACACGTCGAAGTTACGCGCCGACACCAGCAGCGCCAGCGCCCGGTCCAGCGAGATGTCGGTCCGGACCATGCCGAATAGCTCCTGGACCAGCTGCGGCAGCCGCGGCAGCGTGCTTACGCTAAATACTTTGCGCGCCACCAGCTCGGCAAACTCCAGCTGCCGCCGCACCCGGCCGTCGTACACGCCGCGCGCCGGGTCCACCGCCGACACGTCGCCCAAGGCATCCCGGTAGCGCACATAATGCAACGCCTGCCGGCCGTTCAGCACTTGCCGCCCCGCCGGCAAGTCGATGTGCAGTCCCTGGGCGTAGTCGTCGTACTTCATCGGCCGCGGAATGTCGACCTCGATGCCGCCCAGCGCGTCAATGAACCGCTCGAAGCTCGTAAAGTTCAGCGCGACGTAGTAGTGGACCGGCACGCCCAGCAGCTGCTCCACCGTCCGCCGGAGCAGCTCTGGCCCGCCCACCGCATACGCGACGTTGATGCGCTGAAAGCCCCGTCCGGGAACTTCCACGCGCGTATCTCGGGGAATGGACAAAACACCCGCGTCACCAGTACGCGGGTCGAAACTTACCAGCATAATCGTGTCGGTGCGGCCCACCCGATCGATTTCCTCGTCGGTGCCGACCACCAGGACGTTGATACGCCCCGCCGCCTGCGGCTCGCCCGCAGGCTCCGGCGCCGACGCTACGGTGGAGCTGCCGGGAACCGGCTGCCGCAGGCTGGACAACCCCAGGTTGCGCATGCCCCGGTGGTACGTCAGGTAGGCCGTCAAACCGAACAGCAGCAAGGCGAGCACCGTCACAACCACCGTCATGACGAGCTGCCGCTTGCGCCGCTCCCGGCGACGCCTGCGCCGTTCCTCGAACGCTTGCAGTTCCTGTTCGATGTCGACGCCGGACCGCTCCATACACCTCAAGACCTTTCGTTGGCGATGCAGCAGACGTTACGCCTTGCCGCCGCTTAGTCCTCCCCACAACTTAAAAAAGCCAGCACACGCCGCGCCGACTGCGCTCCGTGGCTAGCTTTGCCGCAGCAACAAATCGTTGCGGGCAGCAGTCGTAGCGGAATGCAGCAAACCTCCCTGGTCCAGCACGTAGCGGATGAGCCCGTCGTACGCGGCCAGCAGCGCCGCGTTCAGGTCTTCCCGGCTCAGCCGCCGCAACTCCTCGACGCCCGGAAACGTCCGCCCCGGCTCGATGAGGTCAGCCAGGAACACGATGGCTTCCAGCGCCGACATCCCGGCACGCCCCGTCGTGTGGTAGCGGATAGCCGACAGCACATCCTCGTCGGTCACGCGGAAATCGCGCCGGGCCAGATCCGCCCCCACCGGCGCATGCCACAATTGCGGCATGTGCTTCATCTCATCGTCAAAAATTATACCAAATTCGTCCGCCAGCCTCAATAAAGCCTCCGGCGGCAGCTCCTTGGCCACGTCGTGCAGCCAAGCGGCCAGCACCGCCTTGTCTTCGGATACGCCCCACCGCCGGGCCAGCTCCGCCGCCGACTGGACGACACCCTCCACATGGGCGAACCGCGCCGGCGACAGCCGCCGGCGCACCTCCTCCGCGACCGCTTTTACGTCTCCGTATCCGTGCCCTTCCATCGGTACAACCCATTCTTCACGATGTAGTGCCACACCGGGTCCGGAACCAGATACCGGGCCGAGCGGCCCTGGCGAATCCGCTGGCGAATGTCGGTAGAAGAGATGGCCAGCGCCGGCACCTGCAGCGGATGAATCCGATCCTTATACTTCTCGTACACCGGTCCCAGGGCCTTCTTGAACGTCATCAGCGCGTAGCCGGGCCGCGTCGCCGCGATGAAGTGGCACATCTCGAACAGCGACGCACCGCCCTTCCACTGCAAGATCTGCGACATGGCGTCCGCGCCGGTGATGAAATACAAGTCCGTATCGGGCCCGTAGCGGCGCTGCAGCTCCAGCAGCGTGTCCATCGTATATGAGGGACCCGGACGGTCGATTTCGATGCGCGACACAGCGAAACGCTCGTTGTTGACCGTGGCGAGCACCGCCATCATGTAGCGGTGCGAGGCGTCGGTGACAAGCTCCGGCTGTTTGTGCGGCGGCTGTCCCGTGGGCACGAAAATGACCTGCTCCAGTTCAAACTCTTCCAGGGCTTCGGCCGCCGCCACCAGGTGCCCGTAGTGAATCGGGTCGAACGTGCCCCCCATGATGCCGATACGTCGCTTGCGGCCGCTCATTCCACCAACTCCACCGAGGCGTCATAATTCGTCTTCATCGCGAAACTCAAACTCGTGCCCCGCCACCCGCACCACGTCGCCGTCCTGCACGCCCGCTTCCCGCAGCGCATCGTTCAGGCCGATATCCCGAAACACCTTCTGCAGGAAGCGCACCGCCTCTTCGTTGTCCAAGTCCAGGCGCGCCAGCAGCCGCCGGAGCCCTTCGCCTTCCACCACCAGCACGCCGTCCTCATCGCGCGTAATCGTGTACGCCGACAGCGGCGCCCGCTGCCGGGGCGCCACCAAGACGGCCGGATTGACGGCGACGGGCTCGGGCGCCGGCGCATTCTTGACCAGCTCCCATGCGGCGTACATCAGCTTGTCCACGCCTTCCCCGGTGGCCGCCGAGATGGGAAACACCTGGAACCCGGCCTTTTCGACCGCTTGCTTGAGCCGTTCGAAATTGGCCCGCGCCTCGGCCAAGTCCATCTTGTTGGCCGCCACCAACTGCGGCTTTTCCAAGAGCTTCGGCTGATACAGGCGCAGCTCCTCGTTGATGACGTGGAAATCGTTCACCGGGTCCCGCCCCTCCAGACCCGAGGCGTCCACCACGTGGATGAGAACCCGGGTGCGCTCGATGTGCTTCAGGAAGTCGTGGCCCAGGCCCACGCCCTGGTGAGCGCCTTCGATGAGGCCGGGAATGTCGGCGACGACGAAGCTTTGCCCTTCGCCGACCCACACGACGCCCAAGTTGGGCTCCAGCGTCGTAAACGGATAGGGCGCGATTTTGGGGCGGGCGGCGCTGATGCGGGAAAGCAGCGTAGACTTGCCGGCGTTGGGAAAGCCCACCAGCCCCACGTCGGCCACCAGCCGCAGCTCCAGGATGAGCCAGCGCTCCTCGCCCGGCTCGCCCTTCTCGGCGAAGCGCGGCGCCTGGCGCGTCGGCGACTTGAAGCGCGCATTGCCCCGGCCGCCCCGGCCTCCGCGCGCCACCACCACCGCATCCCCCGGCGCGACCAAGTCCGCCACGTACTCGCCCGTCGCCTCGTCTTTCACCAAGGTGCCCGGCGGCACCCGCACGATGAGATCTTCCCCGTCGCGGCCGTGGCGGTTGCTGCCCTGGCCGTGCTGGCCGTTTTCGGCGCGGTAGTGCGTCTTGTAGCGGAAGTCGATGAGCGTGCGCAGGCTCGGATCGACTTGCAGGATGACGTCGCCGCCCTTGCCGCCGTCGCCGCCGTCCGGCCCGCCCATCGGTACGAACTTTTCACGCCGGAAGCTGACGCAGCCGTTGCCGCCGTCGCCGGCTTTCACGTAGATGCGCGCTTCGTCGTGAAACAAGGACCGTTCCCCGCCCTCAAAAACAAAAGGCGACTCCCGGCCGCGGGAACCGCCCTCTGTTTATTTCTGCGTATACACGACGCTCGGCCGAAGGTGGGCGCCTCACGACGCGGCGACCGGCTCGGGGTACACGCTGACCCGCTTGCCGTTGCGGCCCATCGGCTCAAACTGCACGTAGCCGTCGATCTTCGCGTACAGCGTGAAGTCCTTCCCCATCCCCACGTTCACGCCGGGATGAACCTTGGTGCCGCGCTGGCGCACGATAATGCTGCCGGCCGTCACCAGCTGGCCGCTGTGACGCTTGACGCCCAGCCGCTTGCTCCGGCTGTCGCGGCCGTTCCTCGAGCTGCCGCCGGCCTTCTTCGTCGCAAACAGCTGCAGATCCATGCGGAAGGTCATGCCCGCCGCCTCCTTTCAAACTCAAACGCTTCTAAACGCTGGTATCCGCTCCGCAGAGAACTTAAGATGAAACCTCAACGTCGCGCACGCGCACGTGCTTCGGATACTGCCGCTCCACTTCGCGCAGGCCCAGCGTCATCGCCGCCAGCACCGCCTGCACGGCTTCCCGCGCCGCCCACTCGCCGCTGACCTTGCACTCCAAGCGGCCCGGCGCCTGCGCTACGGCCGCTTCCGCCTTGACGTGCTCCAGCAGCCCCAGCACGGCCGTCTGCGTGATGGCCGACACCGCTGCGCAGACGATGTCCTGCCCGTACGCGCCGTAGCCGGCGTGGCCCGTGGAGCGAAATCCCCGGATGCGGCCCGCGGCGTCCCGGTACACCTCGACCGTAACCATCCGTGCACGCGACGTTACGCTTCGATCTTCTCGATCAGCAGCTCCGTGTACGGCTGCCGATGGCCGGCACGCCGACGATAATTCTTCTTGGGCTTGTACTTGAAGATCACGATCTTGCGGCCGCGGCCATGCTCCTTGGCCCGCGCCACCACCGCCGCGCCCTCCACCGTCGGCTTGCCGATCTTCACGCTGCCGTCCTTGCTGACCAGCAAGACCCGCTCGAGGCGCACTTCCTGCCCCGGCTCCACCGGCAGCTTCTCGACGCGGATGGACTGGCCCTCAGTGACCTTGTATTGCTTTCCGCCCGTTTCTATAATCGCATAGCTCGCCATGGGCTGCGTACCCCTCCGTCACTTTGCCCTTGCGGCCTCCTTGCCGCAAGAGTCATCCCTGCGATTCTAGCACGCACCGCCGGCGACTGTCAATTGACGACCAATCTGGCTTTGGCGTACGTGCGGAACACCCGGGTAATTTCCACTTTGTGCCGCTGCCCCACGTGGCGCCCGCCGCCTTCCACGTCGATGACGTAGCCCTCGATGCGCGCAATGCCGTCGTTGGGATTGGTGATGTGGGGCTCCTCGATGCGAATGTCCACCACTTCCCCGGGCCGCACCGGCAACGCCAGCTCTTCCATGGCCTGCTTGTCGCCCGAGGTGATTTGAAACTCTTCCACATGCATCGTTTCGGACCCTTTGACGTAAATGGTCTTCCCCGTCAACTGCTCCAGCCGGTGCAGCACCGAACCGTTGGGGCCGATGATAACCGAAGCCACCGTGGGATGGCACACCACGAGAAACGCTTCGTCGTCCGTGGAGCGCGTCCGCTTGATCAGCTCCCGCTCGGCCCGGTGGGCTACGGTCTGCTCGGACAGCACCCTGCCCGAACCGTCACAGTACGGGCAGGTGCGCTGCAGCCGGGCCATCATGTCCTCGGTCACCTTCTTGCGGGTCATCTCCAGCAGGCCCAGGCTTGTGAAGCCCAAAATGTGCGAGCGAGTCTTGTCGCGCCCCAGCGCCGCCTCGAACTCGGCCAGCACTTTCTGGCGGTCCGCGTCGGAGTCCATGTCGATGAAGTCGATGATGATAATGCCCCCGATGTCCCGCAAACGCAGCTGATACGCGATTTCCCGCGCCGCCTCCAAGTTCGTCTTCAGCACCGTGTCGGCCAAATCCGTCGTGCCGATGAACCGCCCCGTGTTCACGTCAATACTCGTCAAAGCTTCCGTGTGATCGATGACGATGTAGCCACCGCTCTCGAGCCACACCTTGCGCTGCAGCGACCGCTGGATCTGCTCTTCGATGCCGTAAAACTCGAAGATGGGCTTCGCGCCGGAGTACTTGTACACGCGTGACTTCATGGCCGGCGAGAAGGCGTCCAGCAGATCCAGGATGGTGCGGTACGTGGCTTCGTCGTCAACGATGAACTTCGTCACTTCCGGGGTGAATTCGTCGCGTACGAGGCGGTACACGAGGTCGAAGTCTTTGTACAGCAAGGCGGGGGCGGGCTGGGTCTGGGCGCGGCGCTGAATCTTCCTCCACACGCTGAGCAAGAACCGGCAATCCTGGGCGATCGCTTCTTCGTCCTTGCCCTGGGCCAGCGTGCGGATAATCAGGCCGACGCCCGGCGGGCACACTTTGCGGGCCACGGCCTTCAGCCGTTCCCGCTCGGCCTCGTCGGTGATGCGCCGGGAGACGGCGATATGATCCGTCTTCGGCGTCAACACCACGTAGCGGCCGGGGATGCTAAGGTTCGTGACGATCCGGGCCCCTTTGGTGCCGATGGGCCCCTTGGCGACCTGGACGATGATTTCATCGCCCGGCTTCAGCACGTCGTTGATGGACTTGAAGCGACTTCGCGCCGTTCCTCCGTCCGTGCCGTTGCTCGGTTCGATGACGTCGTCCACGTACAAGAACGCGTTGCGTTCGAGGCCGATGTCGACGAACGCCGCCTGCATGCCCGGCAGGACGTTTTCGACCCGGCCTTTGTAAATGTTTCCCACCACCGACTGGTGGTTTTCCCGCTCCAAAAACAGGTCAACGAGCCGGCGATCTTCCCGGATCGCCGCTCGCGTCTCTCCGAAGCCGGCGTTGACGATAATCTCTTTTTCCATGTCAATTGTTCACTCCTGAACGCTCCCGGACGCCAAGCCCTGCCGGACGAGAGAGGCAACGTGGAAAAAACTCACCCATATTATGCGAAAGCCGGGACGGCGCCTATTCCCCACCCCCGGCTCCCAAGAAGGCGAACATATATGCGGTAATACAATACCAGATATCTTACTTTCTGTCAATGAAACGCCCTTGCACAAGCGCTTTCAGCGGCGTCTCCGGCCCCCGCTCGAACAGCGCCTGCAGCAGCTCGGATTCGGACGCGACGCCCACCAGGCGGCCGCCTTCGTCCACGATCCAGACGACGTAATACTTCTGGGGCAAGAACCGTTCGAGAACCTGGATGAGAAGCACGTCCGCGCGGGCGGCCAGCGGTGCCGCCGCCATGCACCCACGGCGGGCCAGCGCCTCGCGCCGCCGCGCGAGATGGGCCATGAACACGTAGGCGGCGGCCGCCTCTTCCCGGCCGGCGGCCGTGTACACGACGGCGCCCAGCACGGGCAGCGTAAAGGCCGCGACCCCCAGCGCGAACAGCGTCGCGCCGCCGAGAATCAACGCCGCACCCAGCGCCTTCCCCAGCCGGGCCGCTTCCGCCGTGGCTCGGCGCAAGCCCACTTGCCGCGCCCGGTACGCCCGGTACAGCCTGCCGCCGTCCAGAGGCAGGGCGGGCAGCAGGTTGAAGGCGGCCACGACCCCGTTGGCTCCGATGAAAAAAAGCGCCCAGCCCGCGGGCACCGCGTTCCAGCGCCCGGCTAGCCAGCCCAGTGCGGCCAAGACCCCGTTGGCGGCCGGTCCCGCCCACGCCACCGCAGCCTCCACGCCCGGATCCGCCGAGAGCATCCCTTCCGTCCGCGCCACGCCGCCGAAGGGCAGCAGCTCCACTTCCCGCACCGTCACGCCGCGGCCCCGGGCCGCCGCCACGTGAGCCAGCTCGTGCACAAGCACTACGGCAAACATGACGAGCCCCTCCGCCGCCCGGCCCGTCCACGCCGTCGCCAAGAGCAGCAACACGAAGAGCCAGTGCACCCGGAAGCGAATGCCGGCGACGGCGAAGAGCGTCACCGCCCGTCACCGGCCGCCGGATGCGCCGGGCTCGGGCGCGGCGGGATCCACGCTGCCCGCGTCAAGCCCCGCGCCGGGCTGCCGGAAAAGGGGCGGCCACGTAAGCCGGCCGCGCACGACCTCCAGCCAGGGGCGGTAGTCCAGATCATGGCTGAGCACGAACACGATGTAATTCCGCACAGGCCGAGTGGCCGGTGCGTCGAGGCGGTCGACCGCGACGGCCAGGAGCAGCAACACGAAGGCGAACGCCGCGTTGCGCACAAAGCCGGACAGCCGCACGAGCCCCACCTCCGGTCCCGCCAGGTGCCGAAGCGACTCGGCAGCCGGCCGTTCCGCCCGCCGGGCACCGTCTAATATATGAGCTTCCAAAAGCGCGGATGATGGGCCGGGAACTTCAGAAGAGGAGCTTTTTCCGCCGCAGGCCCACGTTGAGGACGAGGCCGATGTTGAAGAACGTGGTCATGACGGCCGTGCCGCCGTAGCTGATGAAAGGCAGCGGCAAGCCCGTCACGGGCATGACGCCCAGCGTCATGCCGACGTTGATTAAGACGTGCACGAACAGAATGGTCACCACGCCGGCGACGATCAGGCTGCCTTGCCGGTCTTTCGCCGTCAGCAAAATGCGTCCGCACCGCCAGAAGACGAGCGCAAACAGGGAGAGCACCAACAGCCCGCCCACGAAGCCGAACTCCTCGCCGATGACCGAAAAGATGAAGTCGGTGTGCCGCGCCGGCACGAAGTTGAGCTGCGTCTGCGATCCGGCAAAGAGGCCTTTGCCGAAAAAGCTGCCCGAGCCGATGGCGATCATCGACTGAATGACGTTCCAGCCGGCGTCGTGCTGGTAGCTGTACGGGTCAAGAAAAACGACGAGCCGCGTCACCTGGTACGGCTTGAGAATAGGAAGCCAGCCTTGAATGGAACCGACCACGGCGGTAACCACCGCCGCCGCGCCCAGCGCGCCGAGAATGGCCAGATGCCGCAGCTGGGCGCCGGCGAAATACAGCATCCCGAAGGTGATGGCGATCAGCGTAATGGCGGTGCCCAGGTCCGGCTGCAGCAGCACCAGCCCCACCGGCAGCGCCGTGTACGCCAGCGCCCGGATGACGCCCGACCAGCGCTTCACGCGCTCGCTGTCCGCCAGCGTATGGGCCAGGACCAGAATGAGGCTGGTCTTGGCCAGTTCCGACGGCTGCAGGCTGAAGCCCCCGATGCTAATCCACCGCTCGGCGCCGCCGCTGACCCGGCCCGCCACGAGCACGCCGCCGAGCAGCAGCAGCGTCGCAGCGTACGCCAGAGGCGCCAGGCGCAGCAGGTCGTGATAGTCGATGCGCCAGGCTACGACGAGGCCCGCCAGCAAGCCGATAGCGGCGGCCATGGCTTGCCGGATGACGTAGTGGTACGGCGCCGATGGGTTCAACCCCCGCGTGGCGCTGAAGACGACCACCAAGCCGAAGGAGAACAGTGCGAGCACCGAGATCAGCAGGACGAAGTCAAAGTTGCGCGTCCGTTTGCGCTCCATGGCGGGGCCGAGTGTTCGTCATCCCACCTTCGCGGCGACGGTCAGCCTCTGACGCGCTCCGCGGCGGTGCGCTTGATGGGAATGGTCGCCACCAGCGCCACCGACTGGCCGTCTCGCTCCAGCGTCACGTCGGGACCGCTCTCGTCGATCTCGAGGTACTTGGAGATGACGGCGAGCAAGTCCTCTTTCAGCGCCTCCATCTCCTGGGCCGTCAAGGATACCCGGTCCTGCACCAGCACCAGCCGCAGGCGCTCTTTGGCCACCTGTTTGCTTTGTTCTTCGCTGCGGAACCAGCGGGTGAACAAATCCAGCACCGGCGTCCCCTCCGCCCTCGCTAAGTCCTGTTGCGCCCGATACCGATGAAGCTCCGCACCCGGTCCAGAAGACCGCCTTCCTCCAATTGCAGGAACGGCACTTGCTCGCCCTCGATGCGGCGGGCGATGTTGCGATACGCCTGGGCGGAACGACTGCGCTGGTTGAGCACAATGGGCTCGCCTTTGTTGGTGGCGACGATGATTTCCTCGTCGTCCGGCACGACCCCAAGCAGTTCGATGGCCAAGATTTCGATAATGTCGTCGATGTCCATCATGTCGCCCTTGCGCACCATGCGCGGGCGGATGCGGTTGATAATGAGCTTCGGGTTCTTCAGCTCGTGGGCTTCCAGCAAGCCGATGATGCGGTCCGCGTCGCGAACCGACGCCACTTCCGGCGTGCAAACGATGATGGCTTCATCGGCGCCGGCGATGGCGTTGCGAAAACCGTGCTCGATGCCGGCCGGCGAATCGATGAGCACGTAGTCGAACTCAGCCTTGAGCTGCTCGGTCAGCGCCGCCATTTGCTCGGGCGACACGGCGTCCTTCTCCCGCGTCTGCGCCGCCGGCAGCAGGTACAGCGAGTCAATGCGCTTGTCTTTCACCAACGCGTTGCGCAGGCGGGCATGTCCCTCGATGACTTCCACCAGATCGTAGACGATGCGGTTCTCCAAGCCCATGACCACGTCCAGGTTGCGCAGGCCGATGTCGGCGTCCACGAGGCAGACGCGCCGCCCCAGCATGGCCAGCCCGGCCCCCAGATTGGCCGTCGTCGTCGTCTTGCCGACGCCGCCCTTGCCGCTGGTGATGACGATGGCTCTCCCAGCCATAGTTCCCGAACCTCCTAAACGCTAGTCGACAGCTGCGATTACGGTTCGAACTGCTCGATCTGGATGCGCTCGTCCACGACCAGTGCCATCTCCGGTCCGGTCGGATGGGGCTCCTGCCCATCGGGCGGCCGGGAAATGTACTGGGCGATGCGCAGCTGGGTCGGATTCAGCCGCAGCGCGATGACCCGCGCGTTCACGTTGCCGCGCGCGCCGGCATGCACGACGCCCCGCAGCGCCCCCACGACGATGACGTCGCCGGAGGCCACCACTACGGCCCCCGGGTTGACGTCGCCCACGATGACCACCGAGCCGTCGAACTCCAGGCGCTGCCCCGAGCGGAGCGTGCGCCGCACCAGCAGGCACGGCTCGTCTTCCAGGTCGAACGCCCCTCCCCTTGCGGCCTCCTCCACCGCGCCGTTGCTCGCCCGTGCGCGGCGCTTCACGTGCAGTGCTTGGCGCAACGACGCCGGCGCGGATGTGGGCGCCTGCGCGACCGGGGCGGCTGCCGGTGCCAAAGCCTCTCCCGCCGTCTCCGCCAGCGTCAGCCCGTGTGCGCGAATCAACTCGTGCAGCACGCGCATTTCTACCGCATCGAGCGTCCGGTTGCCCGCCTCGAGCCGAACGGTGGCGCCCGCGAAAAAGTCGCGGGCGGCGCTCAGCTTGCGACGCAATTCCTCGACGACGACCCCGAACGGCGCGTCGGGATTGAGGCAGACGGACACGCCGGCGCGGTCGCCGCGAAAAATGACGGCATCCCTGCCTTGCATAGCGCCGTCCTCCACTCCGACTCCCCGCCCCCGCGGCCTGCCGGGCGCGGCAGGAGCAGGTTTGTCAGCAAGTTTCTTCGGACGCTCCCCGCTTCCCTGCACCTCGCCGGGAAACACGTGCGCCGGCTGCGCTTTCGCAGAGGCCCAACGAACCCGGAGGGTCGCTACGGGCAAACGGAGTCCTCGCCCTTGTAAGGCAAGCCGAAGTACGCGGCCAGAACCTGGCAGGCGATGGGCGAAGCCGCGGCGCCGCCGCCGCCCCCGTACTCGACCACGACGGAGACGACGACTTCCGGATTTTCATACGGTGCAAACGCCGCAAACCAGGCGTGGGTTTCGCCGCCCAGCACCTGGGCCGACCCCGTCTTGCCCGCGACGGGGATGGGGAAGTTGCGGAACGCGTTGCGAGCGGTGCCGCGCGAGCCGGCCACGACCGCGCGCAATCCTTCATGCAGCGTGTCCCAGTGCTGCTTGGGCGCAGCGTAGCGGGTCAGCACCACGGGCTCCCGTTCGTATACCGTCTCGCCCGTGGGCGCGATGATGGACTGCACCAGGTACGGTTGATAGGTCGTGCCGCGGTTGGCCAAGCCCATGTACAGCAGCGCCATCTGCAGCGGCGTAACTTCCAGGTACCCCTGGCCGATGGACACGTTTACCGTGTCGCCGGGATACCACAGCTCCAGCAACGTGCGGCGCTTCCATTCCGGGTCGGGGACCGTTCCGGCCACGTCCGCCGGCCGGATGTCCAACCCGGCGGACTGCCCCAGCCCCAGCTTGCGCGCCGTCTCGGCGATGGCCTGGATACCGGCCCGCAAGCCGATGGTGTAGAAATAGTCGTTGACCGACCGCTCCAGCGCCGACACTGCGTTGACCGGCCCCGCGGGCGGCAGCCCCTGCGTCAGCGTCCAGTCGCGGAAAATGACACCGCCCACTTCCACGTAGCCGACGGCGTCGTACACTTCGTCGGCCGTGACGACGCCCCGCGTCAGCGCGGCCAGCAGCGTCACGGGCTTAAACGTGGACCCCGGCGGGTACTTGCCCTGCACCGCTCGGTTGAACATGGGCTGCAGCGGGTTCTGCTCCAGCGCCCGCCAGTAAACGCTGCGCTCGTCGCTCAGCAGGCGGTTGGCGTCGTAGGTCGGCTCGCTGACCAAGGCCAGCACAGCGCCGGTGCGGGGGTCCAGCACCACCACCGCGCCGCCGCCCGGCGGCCGGGTGCGACTTGGGTCGGCGGCCAGCTCGGCGATACGCTCAGCCAAAATTTCCGCCACCGCCTGCTGCAGCTCGGCGTCGATGGTCAGCACCAAGTCGTGGCCCGGGACGGGCGGCACCGAACCCAGCTCGCGCACAACCCGGCTCAGCGCGTTGACTTCCACTTGCCGGTAGCCGTGCTCGCCGCGAAGGTACTCCTCATACGCCCGCTCGACGCCCGTCTTGCCGACGAGATCGTCCGGACGGTACCCCGCAAAGGAGCGCAAATCCTCGGCCGAAGCCGTCAGCACGTGGCCCAGCACCGGCGTCAGCGCCGGGCCGGCGGTGTAGACCCGCACGGGCTCCTGCTCCACGATGACGCCCGGCAAATCCATGCGCTGCTCCTCGATGGCCACCACCACTTCGGGCGGCACGTCGCGCTTGATGCGGATGGGCTCATAGGGATAGGCGCGCTGCTTGCCGAGCAGCGCCTCCTCGATCTCCTCCCGCGTCATGCCCAGGAGGGCGCTCAAGCGCTCGATGACGCCTTCGCGATCTTCCGTGAGGCCGCCCGGCACGATGGAAACGGTGAATACGAGGCGGTTGTCGGCGACGACGACGCCATTGCGGTCATAAATGCGGCCCCGGGGAGCGGTGGTGGCCAGCCGGCGAAGCCGGTTGCCGTCGGCCAGCCGAGCATACTCCTCCCCGTGAACGATCTGCAGCTGCCACATGCGGACCAGCAGCAACGCGAGCACGGTCAGGCCCAGCACGGCGATCGCGAGGGTGCGCCGCTTCAGCTCCTGCTCGGCCGCTTCCGACTCCTTCCGTCCCCAGCGATGCACCCGCCCCACCCTCCGTCACGCGTCCAGCCGCCGCGGCCAGATCATGTCCAACAAACTGCGGATCAATAAGAACGTGGGCGGCGTCAGCAGCCAGTGATACAGCACCAGCGCGCCGATGATGCGGGGCCCCGCCTGCCAAAAGGCCAAATCATACCCGAACGCTTTCGCTCCCAGCACGTACGCGAGCTGGCTGGCCGCCGTCCCGAGGGCAACGGCCGATGAAGTGACGATCCACCGCTCCGGAAACGCCCGCAGGCCCAGCGGACCGGCCACCAGCGCCGCCGCGGCGTAGCATAGGACCGACAGCCCCACCAGGTGGCCGCCGGCTATGTCGGCCAGCAAGCCGAACACGAACGCAGCCCCCACGCCCGCCCACGGCCCCCGCTGCAGCGCGGCGCTGCAGACCGCCACCACCAACAGGTCCGGATAAACGCCGAACAGCCGCCAGCGCCCCAGCCCGCCCATTTGGACCCCCACCAGCAGGACAGCGGCCGCGGCCAGGGCAACGACGCGCGCGACGGTGACCGTACGGGCCCAGTGCGGCCGTAGCGGCAGCATCATGGGGCCTCGGCTCCGCCGGCGGCCTCCGCCGCCTCGCCGGCGCCCCGGGTCGCCAGCACCGAGACGAACTCCAGCGCGCCGAAATCGACGAAAGGCCGCACGATGACGTCGACAGACAAACCGAAGTCGCCGATTTCGACCTGCTCGACGACGCCGATGGGAATGCCTTTCGGAAAGAGGGAACTCAAGCTCGAGGTGACGATGACGTCGCCGACTGTCACGTCCACGCTGGCCGTCAGCGGCCGCAAGCGCAGGGCCGTGCCCGGATAGCCCATGCCCTCCACCAGCACGGGCTGGCCGGTGCGCTGCACGATGGCGCCCACGGCGCTGCGAGGATCGACAAGCAAAATGACTTCGGAAGTGAAGCTGCTCGTCGTGCGGACGTAGCCCACCGCGCCCTCGGGCGCGACGACCGGCATCTGCGGCGCCACGCCGTGGCGGCTGCCTTTGTTGATCGTCACGACGCCCCACCAATTGTTCAGGGGCCGCGCGATGACTTCCGCGTAAATCACGGGGACCGGGGCGGCTTCGGGCAAGTTCATGGCGCGGCGCAGCACCGCGTTTTCACGCTCGAACTCCTCCAGGCGCGCGACTTCCCGGCGCAAGGCCTCCACTTCTTCCTGGAGACGGCGGTTTTCCTCCAGGGCACTCTTCAGGCTGACGGCGGTATCCCAGACGCCGGCGGCCGTCTCAGCGATGCGATTGAACGCCAAGAACAACGGCGTCAAGCCGTCCCGCACCGCCGCCTCCAGCCACGAAACCCGTTCCCGTGGCTGCGACGTCGCGAACATGACGGAGACGAGGACGAGGACTAGGAACCCCGCCGCGGCTGCGTAGGCCCGGCCTCGCACTCGCACTCCCACCAATCCTTTCGCTTAGCCGATTACCTTGCGCGACGGAATCGCGACGCGTTGCAGCAACTCGTAATGTTCTAGGGCGATGCCGGTGCCGCGCGCCACGGCCGTCAGCGGGTCTTCCGCCAGGTGCACCGGCATGCCGGTCTCCCGCATCAGGAGCAGGTCGATGCCGCGAATCAGGCTGCCGCCGCCGGACATGACGATGCCTTTGTCCATCACGTCCGCGGACAGCTCGGGCGGCGTCCGCTCCAGCGTCATGCGCACCGCTTCGACGATGGCGTTGATGGGCTCCTCCAGCGCTTCGCGCACTTCCTCCGGCGTCAGCGTCACCGTCTTCGGCAGCCCGGTGACCAAGTCGCGGCCCCGGACTTCCATGGGCTCCAGGCCGTCCACCGGATACACCGAGCCGATGGTCTTCTTGACTTCCTCGGCCGTGCGCTCGCCGATGAGCAGGTTGTACTTTCGCCGCACCTGTTGGATAATTGCTTCGTCGAACTTGTCGCCGGCGATCCGCACGGAGCGTTGCGTGACGATGCCGCCCAGGGAAATGACGGCCACTTCGGTCGTCCCGCCGCCGATGTCGACGATCATGTTGCCCGACGGTTCCTGCACCGGCAAGCCGCAGCCGATGGCCGCCGCCATCGGCTCTTCGATGAGGCGCACGTCGCGGGCGCCGGCCGACAGCGCCGCGTCAACGACGGCGCGCTTTTCGACTTCCGTCACGCCCGACGGGACGGCCACCACGACTCTCGGCCTCAGCAGGCTGAAGCCCCGGCTCGCGCGCGCGATAAAGTACCGCAGCATGCGCTCCGTCGCGTCCAAATTGGCGATGACGCCGCCTTCCAGCGGCCGGATGGCCACGATGCTTCCCGGCGTCCGCCCCACCATGCGCTTGGCTTCCTCGCCGACAGCCAAAATTTGATTCGTGTCTTTGTCGATGGCGACGACCGATGGCTCTTGAATGACGACGCCTTTACCTTTCACGTACACCAAGGTATTGGCCGTGCCCAGGTCGATGCCCATATCGCGCGCGCCGAACATGATGTATCTCCTTTCCCGGGCTGCGGCTGGACTGCGTGACAACCCCGCGCCTACATTCCGCCGATGTACCCGCGCTCTTTGAAGCTGACATAAGTATTGTCACCAATTATAACGTGATCCAGCACTTCGATGCCCAGCAGCTTTCCACCTGCCACCAAGCGGCGGGTAAGCTCGATGTCGTCTACGCTCGGCTCGGGGTCTCCACTGGGATGGTTGTGCACGAGAATCACAGCGGCGCTGTTGCGCCGGATTACGGTTTTGAACAGCTCTCGCGGGTGGACCAGCGTGCCGTTCAGATCGCCGACGGACAACGTCTGAATCTTGATGACGCGGTGTTTCGTGTCCAGCATGAGCAATTTAAACTGCTCGTGATCCAGATCGCGAAGATCGTCCATCAGCAGCTTCGCCACGTCGCCCGGATGGCGGATGGCGACCCGCTGATAGCTCGGCTCCAGCGACAAGCGCCGGGCCAGCTCCATGGCGGCTTTAATCTGCGCCGCCTTGGCCAGCCCGATACCCTTGATTTTTTGAAGCTCTTCGACGTCCATCGCGGCCAATCCTCGCAAAGAACCAGCCGTTCTCAGCAAGTGATCGGCCAGCGACAGCGCCGAGTGGTCTTTGTAGCCGCTGCCAAGCAAAATGGCCAGAAGCTCGCGATTGCTGAGGGCTTTCTCGCCTTCGTGCAAAAGCCGCTCCCGGGGACGTTCGTGCGCCGGCAGCTCGCGAATGACGACCGCTTCGTCCGCCATCTCGACGGCGGCACCTCCGCCTCGCCGTGATGCGTGATGCGCGCGAGCGCTCCTTCCGGGCGGCTCGCCGCCCGTGCCGCCGCCGAACGCCTGCTGCGGCTCCTCCAGTGCGAGCTACAGCAGCGTCACCCCGAAGCGACGCAGCATCGACGCGAGCAGCACGAGCGGCAAGCCGACCACGTTGAAGTAGTCGCCGACGATATGCTCGACGAGCAAGGCGCCTTTGCCCTGAATCCCGTAGGCTCCGGCCTTGTCCATGGGCTCGCCCGTGGCCACGTACCGTTCAATTTCTTCCCGCGTCAGCGGGCGAAAGCGAACTTCCGTCTCGGCCCGGTCGACCAGGCACTCTCCGCCCGCTTCGCAGACGGCCACGCCGGTGATAACCACGTGCGTGCGGCCCGAGAGCTTCTCCAGCAGCCGCTTCGCGTCGGCCGCATCTCGGGGCTTGCCCAGCACCTCGCCGTCGCACACCACGAGGGTGTCGGCGCCGATGGCGATGGCCCCCGGCACAAGCTCGGCCGCCGCCCGGGCCTTCAGCAGGGCGCGGCCTTGCGCCAGCTCCGCGGGCGAGTGCGACTGGACGCTTTCTTCGTCGACGTCGGGCACGACGATGTCGTAGTCGACCCCGAGCGAGCTCAAGAGTTCTCGACGCCTCGGCGACGCCGAAGCCAGCACAATTCGCTTCCCTTGTCCATTCATGGCCCGATTATAGCACACCGTCCCAACCCTAATCGTACCGCAAACACGCTGAATCGGCGGTCTCCGAGCGGACCGGCCGGGCGCAAAAGCGATGACCGCCTGCAGGAGCCTTCTGCAGGGAGCCCTCTACACGAGATCTCGCAAGCCGCCCTGAAGGGCCCCAAGCAGTCCCCAAGCAGTCCCGAAGAATGGTTCAAGGCGGCGCCCGGCGCCGCCTTGACTCGCTGCGTTCGAAAATCCGCTTCGGCCCGGCGGCTCTCCGACCCGGGCCGTGCGCGCCCGCTCAGCGCCGGCACGCCGCTGCCAAGCGCCGGTCGTTACAGGTCGCCGCCGCGCACGGCCGCCGTCAGGCTCAGGTACCGCTCGCCCGTATCCGGCATCACCGTGACGACCCGCTCATGCTCCTGCATCTGCGCCGCCACCTTGAACGCCGCGTGCACCGCCGCGCCCGAGGAGATACCGACGAGCAGGCCGTATTCCCGGGAGAGTTTCGCCATCATGGCGAAGGCCTCGTCGTCGGTCACTGGAATGACGCCGTCCAGGATGTCCCGGTTCAACACCTTCGGAATGAAATTGGGCCCAATGCCCTGGATGCGGTGCGGACCCGCCTGGCCGCCCGACAGCAGCGGCGAAGCGGCCGGCTCCACCGCGTAGATCTTCACCCGGTCGCCGAACTCCTTCTTCAGCACTTCGCCCACGCCGGTAATGGTGCCGCCCGTGCCGACGCCCGCCACGAACGCGTCGATGTGACCGCCCGTCTGGTCCAGAATCTCCCGGGCCGTCGTCTGCCGGTGAATCTCCGGGTTCGCCGGGTTCTCAAACTGTTGCGGCATGAAGGCCCCGGGCGTGCGGGCCACGATGGCCTCCGCCTCCTCCACGGCCCCCCGCATGCCCTTGGCGCCCGGCGTCAGCACCAGCTCAGCGCCGAACGTCTTCAGCAAGTTGCGCCGCTCGACGCTCATCGTGTCCGGCATCGTCAGGATGAGCCGGTATCCCTTGGCCGCCGCCACCATGGCCAAGCCGATGCCCGTGTTGCCGCTGGTGGGCTCCACGATGACCCCGCCCGGCTTCAGCTTGCCTTCCCGCTCGGCGGCCGCGATCATCGCCCGCGCGATGCGGTCCTTGACGCTGCCCGCCGGGTTCAGCCCCTCCATCTTGGCCCACACTTCAGCGCCGCCGCCTTGCGGCCTCCCCAGCCGCACCAGCGGCGTGCCGCCCACGACCTCCAACACGTCGTGCGCGCGCCAGCGGCCGCTGAACAGCCGCCACTCCTTCGGCGCCCCCGCGCCGTTTTCCGCGATAGCCCCCGTCATCTGCAGCCACCTCCCAAGTTCATTCCGCCGAGATGGACGAGCTTGCGCCCCTTCTCACGGTGATTCCATAATACAACAATTCCGGTCGGTTTAGTCAATATTAGCCTCCAGCAAGGGGCCCGACGCCGCCGGCGAACCATCCGGAATTCTCCGAAAGCGTGCCGACAGGTATATTGACCGAACCAGCGCCTGAACAAAGGGATCCAGCCAAATAAAGGGATTCACCCGGAAGAGAAGAATGGAAGACATCACCGTCCGCTCGCCCGTGGGCGAGCCAAGGGCACCGGACGAGAGCCGCTCCAGAGAGCAGGTTTGCCGGACATCCGCGGCAACGAACGGCCGTTGCGCCGAACAAGGAGGGACGGCGTGCAATGTGCGCTCCTTACGTGATTCGTCAGGCCTGGGGCCGGCCGGCCGCGCCAGAACCGTACATAGCGCCCGACGAAGCCGCGTCCGGGACCGCCTCCGACGCTGAACGACGATACGGCCAGGCGTCTCTCACCGTTTCATTCCGCCATGTAGTGGACTTGACGCATCCCTTGTCGCCTAGTTTTCCGGTCTTTCCCGCGTTCCAGCCCATGCAGGTGCGGGTCAACCGCACGATGGAGCGGGACGGCTTCTACGCGCGCACGTGGGAAGTCGGCGAGCATACGGGCACGCACCTGGACGCGCCGGCGCATTTCGCGGCCGGCGAGCACATTCGCCCACTGGACCAAATCCCCGTCACGCAGCTGGTGGTGCCGTTGGCCGTCATCGACATCCAAGAGCGGGTGGAGAGAGACCACGACGCCCTCCTGACCGTCGACGACGTCTTGGCCTACGAGCGGCGCCACGGGCGGATTCCCGACGGCGCGGCGGTGTGCGTGTACACCGGGTGGGAGACGCGCGCCGACTCGGCGCAGCGGTTCCTGAACCCAGACGCCGCGGGCGTCTTGCACTTCCCGGGCATCAGCGCCGAAGCGGCTCGCTTCCTGGCGGAGGAGCGCAACGTGGCGGGCGTCGGCATCGACACGCTCAGCCTCGACTTCGGACCGTCCACGGACTTCCGCGCCCACTTTGAAGTGCTGAACCGCAACAAGTGGGGGCTGGAGTGCCTCGCCAACTTGGCGCACGTCCCGCCGGCCGGCGCGTGGCTCTTCGTCGGAGCGCTGAAGGTGACCGGCGCTTCGGGCGGGCCGTGCCGCGTGCTGGCACTCTGGTAACCGGCGAGGGCCAGGAAAAGAACGAGCCGGACCTTGCGCCCGGCTCTTACTCTTATGAACGCCGTGTTGACAAGGCGAAGCGCAGCTGCCCACGGCGCAGCCGCGCCTTACGCCCGCGCCGCCACCGGCGCCAGTTGCACGATCCGCTCCGCCAGCTTCTCGATGGCCTGCCGGGCCGGATCGTTCTCCGTGCCCTCGCTGAACACGATGGGCCGTCCCCGGTCACCGCACTCCCGCAGCGCGACCGTAAGCGGAATTTGCGCCAGCAGCTCCGTGCCCAGCTCGTCGGCCAGCTCCTTGCCGCCGCCCTGGCCGAAAATGGGCGTTGGCTGGCCGCAGCACGGGCAGACGAACGCCGACATGTTCTCGACGACGCCCAGAATGCGCTGGTTGGCCTTTTCCGCCATATGCGCGGCCCGGCTGGCCACGCCCGAGGCGACCCCCTGCGGCGTGGTGACGATGAGCATGTTGCTGTGGGGCAGCATGCGCGCCACATCCAGCGCCACGTCGCCCGTGCCCGGCGGCAAGTCGAGGAACAAGTAATCCAGCTCGCCCCAGTGAACGTCCGTCAAGAACTGCTGCAGCACCTTGCCCAGCATCGGCCCGCGCCAGATGACCGGACGGTTGTTCTCGACGAAGTTGCCCATCGAGATGACTTTCAAGCCGTACGGGTTGGGCATGGGCATAATCTTGCCGTCAATGACCGTCGGATTGCCGGTGAGGCCCAGCATGCGCGGCACCGAAAAACCATAAATATCGGCGTCGATGATGCCCACCGCGTACCCCATGCGCCGCACCGCCGCCGCCAAATTGACGGTTACCGTCGACTTGCCGACGCCGCCTTTGCCGCTGGCCACGCCGATGACGCGCGTGGGGGAATCGGGCGCCAGGAAAGGCGAGGACTGCAGTTTGCCGCCAAATAGGGCCGCGCGCTCCTGCGGCGTCATGGAGCCGATGGTGACGTGCACTTCGGAAACGCCCTCCAGCGAGCGCAGCCGTTCCTCCACCATCCGCTGGATTTCGTTCCGCAACGGGCATCCCGGTATCGTCAAAACGACGGTCACCGACACTTTCGACCCGTCGATTTCGATGTCGCGGATCATGTTGAGCTCAACGAGGCTTTTGTGAATCTCGGGGTCTTGAAGGTCCTTCAAAGCCTCGAGCACTTGCTCCTTGGTCGGCACCGAGCCCACCTCCGAAAAAAGATTCCGTCTCGTCTAGTCTACATGATTGCAGCCGTTCGGACAAACGCAACACCGCCGCCGGCGCGCCCGGCGGCGCGTGGACCCGGCGCCTTCCAGAACTGGCCGCAGCCCGAGGGCCTTAGTAGCGGCGTTCCAGCACGGCGCCGCGGTAGTAGTGCGCGAGAATCTGCTCGAAGGTGTACCCCGCCCTGGCCATGCCGTCCGCCCCGTACTGCGACATCCCCACGCCGTGGCCGTAGCCCCGCACGTGAAACACCACCACGTCGCCGGCCAGCGTCACGTCGAACCAGCTGGAGCGCAGCCCCAGCGCCTCCCGCACCTGCCGGCCGCTGAAAATGCGCCCGCCCACCGCCACCTGCGCCGCCCGGCCCGCGTTGGTGCGGCTGAGCACCGCTACGGCGCCGTGCGCCCCCTGGCCCGCTGCCGCCTGCTCGCCCACGCCCAACCGCTCCAGCACGTCCGCCAGCAGGAACGCCGCCCACGTTTCGTTCCCCGGCGCCCCCTCGCTGTACGGATCCGGCACACCGACCAGATACGGCACGTACGCGGCAAAGTAGCGGCCGGCATCCTCCGTGTGCCCGCCGCTCGACGCATGGTACAGCGCGTCGATGAGCTGCCCTTCGTACGTCAACACCAGCCCTCGCGTCGCCAGTACCGCCTCGCGGATACGCCCCCACCGCCGCCGCCCCTCCAGCGCTCCCCACCGGGCCAGAAACTCTTCTTGCGGTACCCACGCCTGGTGCACGTGCGGCTCCGACGACACGTGGGCGCCATCCCCCCGCGTCGCAGCCTCCTCCATGCGCCGCAACGCATACGTCCGCGCCGCCACCGCCTGCGCCTTCAGCGCCTCGAGATGAAAGTCGCTCGGCACCTCGGCCGCGACCACGCCCATCACGTAGTCCTCCAACGGCAGCTGCACGACTCGCCCCTCGGCCGCGTGCCAGACCGCCACCAAAGGCTCGCCGCCTGGCCGGGGCGAACGTGCCTGCCAAATTCCCCACAGGCCCCACCACACGAGCGCCGCCGCCGCCACAAGCACCGCCCGCCGAACCGTAACGTCCAAGCCCACCACCCTCGCTCCGGGCAGTAAGTGTATGGAAAGCGAGGGCGGCGTATGAAGTCAAGGTGGACGGATGAGAGAAAACGAAAGACGGACGCATGGAGAAAGCAGCGAGACAGCAGGGAGCGAGAAAGCAGGCAGCCGTATGAGCTCAAGGACGTCGTATGGGCGTGCAGGAAAGCGGCGCCGCGAAGAAAAACAGCGGCGGGAGGCGCCGCCTCTTCAAAGCACGGCATGCGCCTCACGCCGCTTCCGCTTCCGTTTTCGGCATCTTCGGCCTATGCACGCCCGGCCGGGCGTGCCGCCTCAGTTGGGTGCCACCACGATGGCTTCGAAGCCCAGCGACCGGAGCTCGTCGACCAAAGCCCGCGCCCGGTTCACGTCGCTGAACGCCCCGACCTGGACACGGTACGGCGCCGACGTGCCCGAGACGAACGCCTCAAACCCGTACGAGCGGAGCTGCTCCACCAGCGCCTCGGCCCGGGACCGGTCCGAGAAGGCCCCCGCCTGCACTCGCCACAAGCCGCCGGCCGTGCTGCTCGGCGCCGCCGACTGGGCGGTGGTCGATGTCGCAGGCGCAGGCGACGAGGCGGCCGTCGAGGTAGAACGAGAAGCAGGGGTCGCTGCCGGCGGGGCCGTCGATGTCGCCGTGCTCTGCGAGGTCGCAGCCTGCAGCGTGGACGGCGAAGTCGTGGCGGGCGCCGTGAACGACGACGCTGCGGGAGTTGATGGGGCCGCGGACGAGGGAGTCGTCGCGGGCTGGGCCGTCGACGCGGTCGAGGCCGTCGCCGGGCGCTCCTGCATCGACGTCATCACGACGGGGCGTCCCGTCACCGACTGGATGGCGTACTGTCCCAGCAGCCAGCCGATGAAGATGGCCACCGCAGACACGGCCACCAACGTGGCCGCGAAAGACAGCTTGTCGGCGAGCTTGGCCCACCCGCCGCCGTTCTTGCTCCTGGCCCTGCGGCGCCCAGCCGCCTCTGCCGCCATCGTGCGTCCCTCCTCCGCGAGTATGGTATTCATTCCCTAACAAACGAGATTTCCCCTGCCAGCCGCTCCCGCACTTCGCCCACCAAGTACAGCGACCCGCACACGCACACGAGCCCGTCCGGCCCCGCCAGCGCGCAGGCTTGCTCCAGCGCCAGCGCCGAATCCGGCTCCACGGCGACCGCGCCGATCAAGCCCTCCGCCAGCGGGGCCAGCTGCTCCGGCGGCGCGGGCGGCGTGCGGCTATTGCGAGGAGCGGTGAAAACGGCCGCCTTCCCCAACGGCAAGAGGGTGCGCAGCATGGACTCCAACGGTTTTTCCTGCAAAATGCCGATGACAAACACGGGCCGCTGGCCGGGAAAGACGGCCTGCAACGCCGCCGCCAGGGCTTGGACGCCTTCGGCGTTGTGCGCGCCGTCCAGAACGACCCGCGGCCGTTCCGCCACCACTTCCATCCGCCCCGGCCAGGCGACCGTCTCCAGGCCGCGGCGAACAGCCTCTTCGGGCAACCCCAGCGCCAGCGCCGCCGCCGCGGCCACGGCCCCGTTCACGGCCTGATGCGCCCCCAGCAGCGGCGTGCGCAGCCGCCGCAGCCAGCGGCCTCCCCAGCGCAAGTCAAACTCGGTGCCGGTCGCGTCGGCCGCCCGCAAGATTACCTCGTAGTCGCGTCCCGCCGCCAGTAGCGGCGCCCCCTTCTCCTCGGCCACGGACGCGATAACCCGAAGCGCCTCCTCCGCCTGGGGCGCGCAGACGACAGGCACGCCCGGGCGAATGATGCCGGCCTTCTCCCACGCGATGCGGTCCAGCGTGTCGCCGAGCCACTGCGTGTGGTCCAGGCCCAGCGGCGTGATGACGCTGGCGATGGACTGCACCACGTTGGTCGCGTCGTAGCGGCCGCCCAGGCCGACTTCCGCCACCGCCACGTCGATGCCCGCTTCGGCGAAGCACGCCATAGCCGCCGCCGTGCCCACCTCGAACTCGGTCGGCTGCCCGGCGGGACCGCGCGCCGCCGCGTCCACCAAAGGTTCCAGCCGCGCCAGCACCCGCGCCAGTTGTTCGTCCGCCACCGGCCGTCCGTCCACCGCGATGCGCTCGTTGTAGCGCACCAGGTGCGGCGACGTGTACAGGCCGACGCGCCGGCCCGCCGCGTGGAGCATGGCCGCGATCATGGCCGACGTCGACCCCTTGCCGTTGGTGCCGGCGACGTGCACGGCCGGAAACGCGCGCTCGGGGTTGCCGAGCGCATCCAGCAGGAAGCGGACGCGCTCCAACCCCGGCTTCGCTCCGAACCGCTGCAGCTTTTGCAGCAAACGAGGCGTCGTCGGCTGGGTTTCGCGCTGTGTCGTCAGCTGCGTCATGGACTGCATCATGCGTTGTGCCATGCGCCGTGTTACGCTCGCAGCTCAGCCAGCCGCCGGCGCAGGAGCTCCGCGTGCTCAGCCAGCTGCTGCTGCTTGGCCCGCTCGCGCTCCACCACGGACGCCGGCGCCTTGCTGACGAAATTCGCGTTAGCCAGCCGGGCGTTCACCGTCGCTAGCTGCTCCTCCGTCTCGGCCAGCTCCTTCTCGAGCCGCGCAATTTCCTGCTCGATGTCCACCAGGCCCGCCAGCGGCACGAATACCTGGACGCCCGCCGCCACGGCCGAGATGGCCTTCTCCGGTTTCTCCTCGTCCAGCCCGCGAATCTCCAGGTTCCCCACCCGGGCCAGCAGCTGGATGTACGGCGCCGCTTGCTGCAGCGCCGCCCGCCGCGCCTCGTTCGCCTGCAGCACGACGTCGATGCGCCGCCCTGGCTCCACCTGCTGCTCCGCCCGGATGTTGCGGATGGCCCGCACCACCTCGGTCAGCAGCTCCACTTCCTGTTCCGCCGCTTCGTCGCGCCATCCCGCCGGCGTCGGCCACTGCGCCACCATGATGCTGGGCACCGCGGGCTTGACGCCCACCGCCTCGTGCATGCGCTGCCAAATCTCTTCCGTGAGGAACGGCATGTACGGGTGCAGCAGGCGCAGCGTCGACTCCAGCACGTGCCACAACACGTGCTGCGCCGTGCGGCGGCTCTCCTCGCCTTCCTTGCCGTACAGCCGCGGCTTGACCAGCTCGATGTACCAGTCGCACAGCTCGCTCCACACAAAATCGTACAGCACCCGGGCGCCCTCGCCGGGGTCAAACCGCTCCAGATGCCGGTTCACTTCCGCCGCGGTCCAGTCGAGCCGGCTGAGGATCCAGCGGTCGTGCACCGTGAGCGGGCGCTCCTTCAGCGGCTTCTCGTCGGGCCGGAAACCTTGCATGTTCATGAGAGCGAAGCGCGACGCGTTCCAGATCTTGTTGCAGAAGTTGCGGCTGGCCTCGACCTTTTCCGGCTGGTACCGCGTGTCGTTGCCCGGCGCGATGCCGCTCACCAGCGTAAAGCGCAGTGCGTCGGCGCCGAACTCGTTGATGACCTCCAGCGGGTCCACGCCGTTGCCCAGCGACTTGCTCATCTTGCGGCCCAGAGCGTCCCGCACCAGCCCGTGGATGAGCACGTCGCGGAAAGGCTCTTTCTTCATGAACTCCAGACCCATGAAGATCATGCGGGCGACCCAGAAGTAGATGATGTCGAAGCCCGTCACCAGCACCGACGTCGGGTAATACTTGCGCAGATCCTCGGTGTCCTCGGGCCAGCCCAGCGTGGAGAACGGCCAAAGCGCCGAGCTGAACCACGTGTCCAGCACGTCCGGATCTTGTTCGATGTTTTCGCTGCCGCAGTGCTGGCACATGGTCGCGTCGTCCACCGAGGCGAACTGCCCGCCGCAGTCGCGGCACGTCCACACCGGGATGCGGTGACCCCACCAGAGCTGGCGGGAAATGCACCAGTCGCGGATGTTCTCCATCCAGTGCAGGTAGCTGCGGGCGAAGCGCTCGGGCACGAAGCGGATGCGCCCTTCCTTGACCGCGTCGATGGCCGGCTGGGCCAAAGGCTGCATCTTCACGAACCACTGCTTGGACACCAGCGGCTCCACCACCGTGTCGCAGCGGTAGCACTGGCCTACCGCGTGCACGTGGTCCTCGACCTTCTCCAGCAGCCCCTGAGCCGCCAGGTCGCGGACGATGGCTTCGCGCGCCTCGTAGCGATCCATCCCCGCGTACTTGCCCGCCTCTTGCGTCATGCGCGCGTCGAGCCCGATGACCTGCACCTGCTCCAGGTTGTGCCGCTGGCCCATCTCGAAGTCGTTCGGGTCGTGCGCGGGCGTCACTTTCACCGCGCCCGTGCCGAACGCCGGGTCCACCAGCGGGTCGGCGATGATGGGAATCTCCCGGCCCACCAGCGGCAGCACCACGTAGCGGCCGATAAGGTGCTCGTAACGCGGGTCCTCCGGGTGGACCGCCACCGCCGTGTCGCCCAGCATCGTCTCGGGCCGCGTCGTCGCCACGGTGATGAAGCCGTCGCCGCCCAGGAGCGGGTAACGGATATAATACAGCTTGCCCTGGCGTTCTTCGTGCTCGACTTCGATATCCGAGAGCGTCGTCGCGCACGACGGGCACCAGTTGACGATGTAGTTGCCCTGGTAAATGAGCCCCTTGTTGTACAAGGTCACGAACACCTGGCGCACCGCCCGGCTGAGCCCCTCGTCCATCGTGAAGCGCTCACGCGTCCAGTCGGTCGACGCGCCCAGCCGCCGCAACTGGTCGGTGATGATATAGCCGTAGCGCTCTTTCCACTGCCAGACGCGTTCGACGAACGCCTCCCGGCCCAGGTCGTAGCGGCTCTTGCCCTCCTTGGCCAGCTGCTCCTCCACTACGTGCTGCGTGGCAATCCCTGCGTGGTCCGTGCCCGGCACCCACAAGGTCAGCCGCCCTTGCATGCGCCGCCAGCGCACGAGGACGTCCTGCAGCGTGTTGTTGAGCGCGTGGCCCATGTGCAGCGAACCCGTCACGTTCGGCGGCGGAATGACGACGACGAACGGCTCCGCCTTGTTGGCGTCCGCGCCGGTGTACTTGCTGCTCACCTCCGGGCGGAACAGCCCCTGCTCCTCCCAGAACTGATACCACTTCCGCTCGATGGCGTGCGGATCGTACTTGGTCGGCATTTCCACCGCCGGCGCCGCTTTGTCCGCCATCTCGTCCAACCCCCTTGCTTGCCTGCAAACTGCCAAACGAAAACGGCCTTTCGCCCCCAGGGGCGAAAGGCCGTTGCTTCCTTCCGCGGTACCACCCTGTTTCCCGTGCGCACGCTCCCGCAGCCTCCGGGCGCGACGGCCGCCTGTTCGGCGCGGCGCGGCCTCGCCCGCGTTCACGCTACGTTGCCGCACGAGCTCTCGGACGGCGCTAACGGGCCCAACCCGGCTGCGCCTACTGACCGCCCGGCTAAGCCCGCCCTCCGTCCCAGCAGGCCGGCGACAGCGACTCCGGCGGCGTTCAGCGCAGCGGCTCCGGGGCGACCTTCGGACGTTTCGCCCGGCGGACCTCGCAGCCAAGGGTCCACCTCTCTGCAGGGCGAGGCAGCGTCCTACTCCTCCCCATCTTCGCCTTTGCCGGCGCGGCATGGCCGCGCCTATCAACGTATCGATTTGTGGTAGAAAGTGTATACCGCCCAGCGACGGTTGTCAAGCCCGGAACCCGCGTGCTACAGCCGCGCGCGGAAGAGCGCCAGCAACAGCAGCAGTCCCCCGGCCCACGCGGCGGCGCGCACCGCCCGCCCTGCGGCCGACCGGCTTCGCCAATCTGGAACCCATGGCTCCAGCCACGCGGCGGCCGCCAACAGCTCGGCGGCCGTCCGCCTGCGCCCGGCGTACAAGAGCAGTCCTGCCGTGGCGGCCACGGCCAGCCCGGCCCATTGCGCCGCCG
>Ga0079224_100001219_pt1 | contig 28877 bp, 31 predicted proteins | sample Stecom2015_FD_80414 | JGI IMG/M metagenome (GOLD analysis project Ga0079224, IMG submission 80414) | Agricultural soil microbial communities from Utah to study Nitrogen management - Steer compost 2015 | ecosystem: Environmental > Terrestrial > Soil > Agricultural land | place: USA: Utah... | reverse complement strand
TCTTTGTGGAGACGGTAGACGATGCGCTGGTGAAACTGGCGTAGCTCAAAATCGGATACGAAAGTGTTCCTTGGCCTGACCGTCATGGAAAAATACCAACCCTAAACGGAACAGATCGATGGTCACCGTTACATCCGGCCGTTTCTGAAGGTCCTGCCACAGACGCTTCATATTTCCGTTCCGGTAAATACCGGAGATGACAAGCACAGTCTGTTTATGAATAGAAGGTCGTAGCTGCTGTAAACAGGCTGCAAGCGCCTCCCCATCCAGCATATCAGAAACAATCACATCCAAAGGCTGGTTTGGTAAGGGGGTTCCTATGCGGTATACGGTATTGCGGCCGAATCTGTCCGCGATTCGAGCGATCAGACGCTCCACTTTACCAACCGGTTCCTCTTCGCTCTTTGGGGCGTATATGACGTCTTCCAGCAGCCGATAAACGAACGGTGAGTGTGTCCCGTGCCGTGAATGAGACACTAGATAATGAACAATGTAATCTAGGTAATAGCGGGGGCTGTTCATGGTGCAGCGAATTTCAGCATAATTTTTTTCATACCGCATCGTTAACTCGTATCTCTTCCATAGACCCGATACGGCTTGGGCTTATGGAGATATGTCCATTCAGCGACCTCCCTAATATTTTAAAAACCTGGTAGTTACGGTTTGGGTCGCCTTAAATTTTCAAACATCAAACGATGGCAACGCTTCCGGAGAAGGTCGATTCCCAGCCCTCGATATTTTTGCAAAAATAAGAATGATAATGAAGATTATCAGGCGTGAGGCGATTTATTGAAATTTCCGGATGTTATTTCCACCTGCGATGAGACCACAACCAATATTCCGGTTGTTTTCGGATTGTTTGTTGAAGCCGCTCACCGAAACAACGGGTGATCTCTCCGGGGTGTGTATCTTTGGGTTTATCAGTTATCAGGGAAAAATGCACGTTCCAGCCCGACTCGCCATTCTTTTGCAGTTCGATGTAAAACACCACTGCGTCAACGGCTTTAGCCAATTTCTCCGCCCCATCAAAAAGAAAGGTCCGCTGATTCAACAATTCCATAGAAAACCCGCGATTATATCCAGGAAATTGATCTGCAATAAATAAATTGAGGGAGGCACGACCTTTCTCGCGCATCAATTGCCGTATCGCCCGTCCTGCCGGAATTAATTGCATCCCAAACCGTGAACGGATACGGGTGACGAAATATCCCACCGATTTGTTGGTTAAAGGCTTATAAAGTGCATTCACCGGCATAGTTAATTTACTAGGCAAAACATTAAGGCTCTCCCAATTACCATAATGTCCCAACAGGGCTACCATTGGTCTTGACTTACGCTGATAATATTCCAATAGCTCAGTATTGGAAATGTGTATCCTACCCGCCAGCTTATGCCGTCCGGCTGACAGTGATTTAATTATTTCAACGATGCCGTTACAGAAATGCCTGTAAAAACCCTTTGCCAATTTATTGATCTCACTGTACGGCTTTTCGGGGAAGGCTCGAGCGAGGTTTTGGACCACCACGTGATAACGGTAGCGGAGAAAAGAGTAGACAACGAAGTAGCAACATCTACCGATGGTTGCCCGTAATAGGGACTGAGGTAGCCAGCTCATTAAAAATACAGGAAAAAGAACTACTTTATAGACCTCCTGTTTCCATAAAACGGGCCATCGGCCGGCATTTTTAATGAGGCCATTCATATTCATCATCACAGGTTATATGCAGTTCCACAATAGCCGTCTTTAACACATAAAAAAATCCCAGCAAAGCGATCAGGGATAGGAGCGCTGCAGCGTAAGTAATGATAACAACCCAATTTTCCATAAATACCGTATCCATTGTACATATTACCAAGACAACGTCAAATAGATTTACCCTTACTCGCGCGGGAAGGAGGCAAGAATTTTACCAGCGATAACGGATCCCGGCGTTGATGCCTAATTGAAATGTATGCTTGGAACGCATACCATAGGATGGTCCGACGAACATCCCCCAATGTTCATCCAGATAAACCCCAGGAAGCAACCGCAGTGATGCCTGATGATCGGGTGTAGTCTTGAAATCGGGACTGATTCCGCTGACGAGCTCTGCGTCGAGTCCCAAACGTGGGGTTCTCCAGATGTGGATACCGATTCCCGCTTCTAAGACATACGGCATGGAACCGGCCCCGAAACGGTAGCCGCCACCCACTAGGCCATACAACCTACGTCCACCGGAACGGAATACTATTTTTGTGGCACTCGATTCATCCACCTCTAAAGCGATGTTTTTTGTGCCGTTTCTGATCAGGTTAACCAATCCGATCGGATAGTCGCTGCTGTCTGCTATATTGATAAGTGCCGCTATTTGCACACCTTTTATCTTACTGGCTATATTGATGACACTGCTCACCTGAACGCCCCTTACTTCCCTGGCAACGTTGAAAACGCCCGAGAGCTGCGCACCCGACACATTCCCTGCTCGGTTGTTGACGCCGGCCACCTGCAGCCCCTGCGTATTACCTAAAACGATATTGGAAACGCCCGCAGCCTGCACCCCCTGCACGCCATTGCCGACCAGATTGAAAAGGCCGGCCGCCTGGAAATAGCGAGCCTGTTGCTGATTGATATTAAATACGCCACCCACTTCCACGCCATTCACCCCTGCCGTATGTCCCCCTACGATATTTAACGATAGCTGGTTGACCACCTGGCTGTTAAAAAACCCCTGGGAGCTCAGGCCAGGCGTCAATGAAATCTGATAGGGATTATATGCAAAAAAACCACCAAGGTTAATGCGTTGAATACGTTGACGGGAGCTGGTGAAGAAACGCCCCAAGGCGGTTCCATCCAATCCATCTTCCCACTCCCCCGGAGCAAAACGGTAAAGTCGCCCCTTTTTTCTTTTGCTAATCTGCACGGGCGGCAACAAAGCCAGCGTGGTGTCACGGTAATTTTCCTTGCTGACCGTGATCCACACCGTTTCCTCGGGCCGTTTTACCGTTAGGCGGAAGTCTCCCGTAGGCCCTGTTAATGTTGATGCCAACGTATTACGTTCATAAACACTGGCCTCAACGATTCCTCTTTTTCGTGCTTCATCGGTGACTTGTCCCTCAATGACCATCGGGCCATAACCCGACTTCTCCACCTTGATGGACACCGCCATGTGTCCCGGTGCATACCGGATGATCACATAACCGAGGCTTTCCTTGAACTCATAAGCTGGCCCAAAAGTCCGGCACAAAAAGTCAAACAGCCGTCACTGATACCTAACATTGGTCAACAGGCTGTCGGCCGGTACGATCCGGCTGTTGTATGGAAAATAAAAACCCTGTGCTTTACTGATCGCGTCCAACACGTCACGCACAGTATGATTACCTGTCATCTGCAGCTGGACCTCCCGCATTAGGTATCCCTGCCCCCGGGCAAAGGTGACCAGGAAAACAAAAAAAGCAACGAGTGATATCCTGACAGTCATTTATATGCGGGTGGAACGCCCGGCAAGTATACAAATATGTTAGGTCACTTCAATATAAATTTACTTCCCTCCTGCTGTACTTCAATACGCAAGGTTTCACCGATCACCTGTAGGATATCCTCCAGCTCACCGCGACGGAATGTCGTCGTTAACCGGAGGTCGCGTATGGCGGGGTTAGCAATCTGGATATCGGAACGATACGCCTGGTTAAGCACCTCGACAATACGCCATAGCGGCGTATTATCCATAACGAATCGATTATCAACATAATATTGGTATAGGCGGTCGTTGACCTTACCCGTTTCCATCCGTTGCGTAGCCGTATTAATCAGCAACCGGTCGCCTACCGATAATTTCAAGTCTTGCTTCGGTCCCGTCACTTTAACCTGTCCGCTTTCCACAATCACCTCCGTTTCGTCTCCTGAGCGTCGCACATGGAAGGACGTGCCCAGAACCGTTACTTTTACCTGTCCCGAGTGAACGACAAACGGCCGTGCAGGATCCTGTTTCACGTTAAAGAATACCTCGCCTTCCTCCAGGGTTGCGACACGTTGCTTGCGTTTCTCCTGTGCGTAATGCAAAGTAGCGTAACTGTTTAGGGTAACGATGCTGCCATCGGTTAATGTATCCGTATGCGGATACGCATCGGTTTCATACACCATAAGAGCCGGCGCGCCGTATTGTGCATCCCACAGCCCGTAAATGCCCCACATGACCAGCGGAAGCAATATAACGGCAGCAGCATAGCGAAACCAGTTCGCGCCCAATCGGCGAGTGCGGGCTGGCTCGATGGCATTTCGCCGTTGCACAAACCGATCCCAGGCTTGCTCTTCATCCATCTCCAAGCGGCTCTCGAACGCTTTGCTCGCTTCCCATATCCGCCGTAGCTGGACAAACTTCCGCTCGTTGTCCGGATGGGCCGCTAGCCACGAGCGCACCGAAGCAGACTCCGATTCATTGGTCTCATTGAGCAGGTATTTTGTCAGTAATATATCGTCCATACGTCATAGATTGGGTATTATAAAAAGTAACAATGGCAGAAAATCTGCCAGACGGACGCGTAGCATTCTCAACGCCTTCCCCATGTGGGCTTCCACTGTTTTTAGCGAAATATTCAGCCGCTCAGCAATCTCCTGATATTTCAGTTCTTCAAAACGGCTCAGTTGAAAAACCGTCCGGCATTTCTCCGGCAGCTGGTGCAATGCCTGCTCCAACTGTCGCTGCAGTTCTTTATCCGCTTCGCGGACTTCCGTCTCGTGCTGTTTATGAGCCTTCATTGCTTCCTCCATGTATTTTCGTTGAACCTTCCGGCGCTTTACATAATTCAGACTTTCATTATGCACCGCCTTATAAAGATATGCCCTCAGGGAAGTATGTATTGCCATACGCTCGCGGTTTTCCCAAAGTTTCAGAAAAACCGTCTGGACGATTTCTTCAGCTATGCTCTCCTCCTGCAGCATGGCGTAGGCGTACGCATGCAACGCTTTAAAATTACATTTAAACGCCTCTTCAAAAACGGCCTCGTGATTTGTATGTATCAACGGTTCTCTTTTGGCCAAAGTTACTTCCATTTGACTGTACTGACAACATCGGTGGCTATTACCCTTAGTCCGGAAACATATTTCCGAGACTTTTTAGTAACTTTGTGTATGATGGATGAGAAAGAACTGGATTCATTGATCAAGCTGCTCGACGATCCGGATACAGAAGTATTCCAGCATGTCGAACAGAAGCTGATTACGTTGGGACCGGAGGTGATTACCCGGCTGGAGTCGGCATGGGAACAATCCTTTGATATGGTGTTGCAGACACGGATCGAAAATTTGATCCATAAAATCCAGTTTGAGGATGTCCTACAGGAACTGGAACTCTGGAAAATAAGCGGATCGTTTGATTTGTTGCAGGGGCTCATCATTGTCAACAAATACCAGTACCCAGACATGAGCGAGCAGAAAATCATCAATCAAATTGAGGCGATCAAGCGCGATGCCTGGCTGGAGATGATTTATAGCATGAGTGCAGTAGAGAAAGTAAGGTTGCTTAATAACATTATCTACAATACCCACGGATTTTCCGGAAATACGGGCAACTACCACGACCCACAGAATTCGTACATCGGCCAGGTGCTGGAAACCCGTAAGGGAAGCCCGATTTTATTGGCGTGTTTGTACAGTATTGTTGCACAGAAACTGGACATTCCCATTTACGGCGTTAACCTTCCCAAGCATTTCATCCTTGCCTACACCGAGGATCACACGCCGGTGGAAGACAAGAACGGCATCCTGTTTTATATCAATGCATTTAATCGCGGTCAAATATTTGGCCGCCATGACGTCATCGCCTTCCTCAAACAGATTAATTTAGCCTTGAGTGATGATTTTATGCTTCCCTGCACCAACCTGGATATTGTTACGCGGGTGTTGCGAAACCTTGTGTCGTCGTATTCGCATGCGGGAAATCGTACGAAAGAGGCTGAAATCACCCGGATGCTCAATGTATTGATCTGAGATCACCCAATGCCTATTGGGAACCGGGAACTCCTCTCACATCGAGAAACAAACCAAATGGCCTACGGGCGTTCCCAAGCGTATCCAGGGATATGGATGCGTGAGGTGCCACATTACCATCGTCCGAGAGACGGAATCGCAGAATTCTTCCGCGTTGTCCACCCGGGACTTGGGCATCATAATCCGCCACAAAAATCGTCCGCCTATCGCGGCGCGGGTCGACAGCAACGTCAAGAGGGCCGGTAAGCCCGGTAGCAGCGCCCTGAATGACCCGGGTAGGAGACACGGTTGTATGTGAACCTGAAGTAAGCTTCGCTTTGATACCCTCAATGATGTAGATACGGCCATCGGCCACGGGCGCGTTGAAATCTCCCGTACCATAGTCTGCCGCTACCAGCACGTCCAGCGAATCAACAAATGCGATGCCGCGGATGGCGGTGGCTCCTTCTATAGTGACCGTGGCAAGGGGCTGGTAATCTGTGACAAGCGAATCTGCGTTAAACAGCCCCCCGTAAAGGGACACCCCGCCGTTTGTCGGGCTCGCGTTGGAAAGCAATAAGCTGTCCTTCCACATCACTAATCCCCATGGCCGCATCGATGGATCCAGGCGAAGCACCCGATGCGGACGCGTGTACCCACGCCGGTTTTTGGGCAGGTGGTAACCGTATATCGTTGGTCCATCCGCTGATGAATTGTTTGCCACATATAGGTATTTCGATGGCTGATGGTAGGTAAGTCCGCGCATTCCGTTGAGCCCGCGGAACTGTATATTACCGGAGTTGGATAAGATACCCAACGGTCCTACACTCATCACACGAATGGTTGTATCACCACCGGTATAGCCACCGGCCTGAAACAGAGTGCTTTCAAACGGGTCAAAGTAAATCCCTGTTCCGCCGCGTAGCGCTTCGGAATCATGGCTGAGTACCACTTCCATATCCGACGTATCCGCCGGATCAATCAGTAATACGTTAGCAATGGGATCTTCGGAAGCGTTGGTTTGATAATTTCCGACTGAAATGTACAAGCGGGCGATCGGCCGTATGGGCATAACGGGTTCATCATCGTTCCGCATACAGCCATTTATGGCCAGAAAAACAGTCGTTACTGTCAGAAAACCAAATAACTTCTTCATTCAATCGGTTTTTGGCAAAGTTAGAAAAATTACCGCTTTATCCGCTATTATCCGTAATATTGCATCTTGAAAAATAGGTAAGATGAGTACGATGACCGGTACAGGATATAAACGTGAAAAACTCGAATTGCCAAACGGCGAACGCAAACTGTTGCTCCACTCATGTTGTGCTCCTTGCTCCGGCGAGGTTATGGAAGCGTTGATTGCTTCTGAAATTGACTTCACCATTTATTTTTACAATCCAAATATCCATCCCCGCAAGGAGTACGACCTACGGAAGGACGAAAACATCAAGTTTGCTGAAAAACACAACATTCCTTTTGTTGATGCAGACTACGGCGTTGACAACTGGTTCGCCCGTGCAAAAGGGATGGAACATGAGCCCGAGCGTGGCATCCGCTGTACCATGTGCTTTGATATGCGCTTTGAACGGACAGCGTTATATGCGTATGAAAATGGTTTCCCGGTGATCACCAGCTCGCTGGGCATTTCTCGCTGGAAAAACTTTGAGCAGATCAATGATTGCGGCGTGCGCGCGGCAGGACATTATCCCGGTATCACCTACTGGACTTTCAACTGGCGCAAAAAAGGAGGGTCATCCCGCATGCTTGAAATCTCAAAGCGCGAACGTTTTTACATGCAGGAATATTGCGGTTGTGCTTATTCATTACGCGACACAAACCATTGGCGGCTACAAAACGGCCGTGAGCGCATTGAGATCGGCAAACATTACTACGGCGATGAGGACGCTACGCCAGCTTGTTCTTAAAAAATTCTACGGTACGGCTCCATGCCAACTTAGCGGCCGCTTCGTTGTAGCGTGTGGGCGAGGTATCGTTGTTGAACGCATGGTTTACCCCCTCATAGATATATACGTGATAATCTATCTTGTTGGCCTTCAAGGCTTGCTCGTATTGGGGAATACCTGCGTTAATCCGCTCGTCAAGTCCGGCGTAGTGTAGCATCAGACTTGCTTTAATTTTGGGCACGTCACTTGCCTCGGGCTGACTGCCGTAGTACGCCACGGAAGCCTCCAGGTTGGGATCATGAACAGCAAGCCGGCCCGCCATTGCGCCCCCCCAACAAAACCCCACACAACCCACCTTACCGTTGCTGCCAGCCACCGATCGAAGGTAGTCCAGGCCTTTCAAATAGTTCTGTACAGTCTTCTCCATATCAAGCTTGCTGATAAGTTCCCTTCCCTTATCCTCGTCGGCAGGAGTACCGCCAAAAGGCGACAGCGCATCAACTCCCAGCGCAAAAAAACCTTCAGCAGCCATCCGCTTTGTTACGTCTATAATATGTGGATTCAATCCCCGGTTTTCGTGGATAACGACAACCCCTCCAATATCGGACGTTCCCTTTGGTTTAGCCAAAACGGCTTTTATTTCGCCATCCACACCTGCATAAGTGATATTTTCAGTGATTATATCATCACTTTCAAACGGCTGCGCGGCAGCATAATTGTTTTGCAGCAACGGCATCACATGCATTGCCGCAGCCGTGCTGCCGGTAAGTAAAACAAGCTGCTTCATAAACTCCTTACGTCCGATCTGGCTATGGGTAAACCGATCGTAGAGATTGATAATGCGTTGGTCCATGACATTTTCGGATTGAATTCGTTATTAATTAGCTATTCTATTTAACGCTTGCAGATACACATTGGTATGACGTAACGAAAATAATCGAAACGATCGGCACAATAAATAAAAAGTTTCATATCTTCCATTTTATGATTACCTTTGCAGGCTCAATTGTGGGACGGTGAATTATCTAAAGCAATATCGGATCCCCTTTTCGGGGTTGAGTTTGGGTACGCACGACTTTGAATTTGATATTGATAAGGCGTTCTTTGATTGCTATGAATATTCAATTGTAAAAGACGGACGTCTCAAAGCTGCTGTCACCTTGCATAAACAGGAGAATATGATGGTGGTTCACTTTCATATTACCGGGACCGTTGATCTGGTATGCGATGTTTGTCTTTCCACATTTCCGGCGGAAACGGAAATAGAAGACAGGTTGATTGTAAAGTTTTCAGAAAAGGAGCTGGGGGATACCACAGAGGAAATCATGGTGCTACCCAAGCACGAACACGAGTTGGATATCGCACCTGTACTCTATGAGTTTATAAATGTATCGGTACCGCATTACAAAAAATGCAGTGAACAGGGCAACAACCTTACGTGTGATGAAACCGTTTTGGCGAAATTGAATAATCTCTCGGCAGAACAGCAGGAAACAACACAGACCGACCCCCGTTGGGAAGCGTTAAAAAATATAAAATATAACTAGCGGATTCGCTTGATAAGATAAGCAAATAAACAAATAACAAATACGAGATGGCACATCCAAAACGTAAAACCTCCAAAACTCGGAGAGACAAAAGAAGAACACATTACAAAGCTGAGCGCCCTACATTAGCTACCTGCAAGGAGACCGGTGCGGTACACCTGCCTCACCGCGCTTATTTGGTAGATGGCAACCTTTATTACAACGGCAAATTAATCATCGAGAACGCTGCCGCTGTCTAAGTTAATTCTTTCAAAAATTGAACATCCCATAACGTATAACTTATTTTTTATGCGTTACTTTGGGGTGTTTTTGCGTATTATTGGATTGAAACCGCTTGGCGAAAACCCGGGCCATCGCGCCGGCGCGGCGGTTCCTTCCGGCATTTACAAGTAAACTTTTGCGGAAGAAAAACCATAACGGATGAAGATTGGGTTAGACATTTTGGGTGGTGATTTTGCGCCAGAAGCAACCATTCAAGGAGCCATTCTGGCATCGAAACAGCTTTCGAACGAGCAAAAGATCGTACTCATTGGCGACCAGGATATTGCTAAACAACTTATCGAACAAGCAGGGGAAGATCCTGCTTTTTTTGAATTCGTACATGCCCCCGATGTAATCGGAATGGGCGAACATCCCACCAAGGCCATTGCTCAGAAACCCAATTCGAGCATCAGCCGTGGATTCCAGCTATTGAAAGAAGGGGCTATTGATTCTTTTGCCTCCGCAGGAAGTACGGGCGCCATGCTGGTTGGTGCAGTATTAAATGTAAAGAACATTCCCGGAGTCATCCGCCCCGCCATTGGCACGTATGTGCCAAAGATCTCCGGAGGCTATGGCATCCTGTTGGACGTGGGGGCCGTCTCGGATTGCAAACCCGAGATGCTTTCGCAGTTTGGCCTGTTAGGCAGCCTTTTCGCCGAGCACGTTGCGGGCATGAACCGCCCCAAAGTGGCGCTTCTCAATATCGGCGAAGAAGAGGAAAAGGGAAATGCACTTACCCAGGCCAGCTACCCCCTGCTAAAACAAAATCCCCGCATTCAATTTATTGGCAATATTGAGGGCCGTAATGTTTTCGATGACGGCGTTGATGTCATCGTATGCGATGGCTTCACGGGCAATGTGGTGCTGAAAATGGCTGAATCGTTTTATGTAATGACCCAAAAGAAGGGACTGAATGACGAGTTTTTCAACCGGTTCAATTACGAAATATACGGTGGTACCCCCATATTGGGCGTAAACGCGCCCGTGGTGATCGGTCATGGAATTTCTAACCCCAAAGCTATTGAAACGATGATAATGCTATCGAAAACCATGATCGAATCCGACGTCATCGAAAAAATCAAATCTGCTTTCAACGAATAACAATATGTCAAAAATACAAGCTGCCATTACGGCTGTAAACGGATATGTGCCGGACTATATCCTGACCAATCAGGAACTTGAGACCATGGTAGATACCAACGACGAGTGGATTACTACCCGTACCGGGATTAAGGAGCGGAGAATTTTAAAAGGAGAAGGTCTGGCCACGTCTGATATGGCTGTACCCGCTGTGAAAGGACTGCTGGAGAAGCGCGGTATCAGCGCAGAGGAAATTGACCTGATTATTTTCTGTACCATTACGCCAGACATGCCCTTTCCGGCCACAGCGAATATCCTCGCCGATAAAATAGGTGCCGTGAATGCCTGGGGATTTGACCTGATGGCTGCATGTTCAGGATTCATCTATGGTCTAACCACGGGCGCCCAATTCATCGAGTCGGGTATGCACAAAAAAGTGCTCGTTGTAGGTGGCGACAAAATGTCGTCCATCATTAATTATCAGGACCGAACCACGTGCATCATCTTCGGTGACGGCTGCGGGGCCGTGTTGCTGGAGCCCAATCAAGAAGGGTTAGGGGTAATTGATTCCATCTTGAAGAGCGATGGTTCGGGATGCCCTTACCTGAACATCAAAGCGGGCGGGTCACTGCACCCCGCGTCGCATGCCACCGTAGACGCAGGCATGCATTATGCATATCAGGAAGGGCGTGCCGTATTTAAGTTTGCTGTTACCAATATGGCAGACGTTGCGGCAGAAATCATGGAACGCAATCACCTTTCCGCCGACGATGTTACCTGGCTGGTTCCCCACCAGGCCAATAAGCGTATCATCGATGCAACAGCTGACCGAATGGGGCTGAGCGAGGAAAAAGTAATGATCAACATACAGCGTTACGGAAATACGACGGCAGGCACCATCCCCCTCTGTCTCTGGGAATGGGAAAGTCAGCTCAAGCGGAATGACAACCTTATTCTGGCGGCCTTCGGCGGTGGATTTACCTGGGGCTCCGTTTACTTAAAGTGGGCTTATGGAGCCTAAAGAAAATAATTCTCATTTTTTGTTGTTAAAATACATAGATTAGCTAATATTTTTGATTACTATCAAACCTACTAAACAATGAGCATGGATATCAAACAGATTCAAGACCTGATTAAGTTTGTAGCGAAATCGGGGGTGAATGAAGTATCTATCGAAGAAGAAAATTTCAAAATCACGATAAAGACAAACCAGGCGCCCACCTACGTAACGGCTACCGTTCCTACTGCTCTTCCGCAGCCGGCGCAGACAGCAGTTGCCCCGACAGTGCCAACACCTGTGGAGACCCCACAACCCGCGGCAGCAAAAGCAGAGGATACGTCCAATTACGTGACCATCAAATCGCCTATGATCGGCACATTCTATCGTTCCCCTTCGCCCGATAAGCCGGCCTTTGTTAATGTGGGAGATGAGATTACAGCCGGTAAAGTGGTTTGTATCGTGGAAGCCATGAAGCTGTTTAATGAAATTGAATCGGAAGTATCGGGCAAGATTGTCAAGATACTGGTAGACGATGCACAGCCTGTAGAATACGACCAACCGTTGTTTTTGGTTGAACCGAAATAACTACATATCGCCTATTACGTCTAGCTAAAACATTCATGTTCAAAAAAATATTAATAGCTAACCGGGGAGAAATCGCATTGCGGATTATCCGCACATGTCGCGAAATGGGTATCAAGAGCGTTGCGGTGTATTCGACGGCCGATCGTGATAGCCTACATGTGCGCTTTGCGGATGAAGCGGTCTGTATCGGTCCGCCCCCCAGCAAAGAGTCATACCTTAACATTCCCAATATCATATCGGCCGCGGAGTTAACCAATGCGGATGCCATTCATCCGGGCTACGGTTTTCTCTCGGAAAATGCGCGTTTCTCATCGATATGCAAACAATACGGCATTAAGTTTATCGGTGCCACTGCCGAACAAATCGAACAGATGGGAGACAAATCCTCGGCCAAGGAAACGATGAAAAATGCGGGGGTGCCCACAATCCCAGGTTCGGAGGGATTGGTAAAAGATGTTAATGAGGGAATTAAGATCGCCAATGAAATTGGCTATCCGGTCATTCTCAAAGCCACGGCCGGCGGCGGTGGGCGCGGTATGCGAATCGTATGGAAGGATGAAGAGTTTGAGCCAGCGTGGGACTCCGCCCGCCAGGAAGCGGGTGCTGCGTTTGGCAATGACGGCATCTACCTGGAAAAGTACGTGGAAGATCCGCGGCACATCGAAATTCAAGTAGTGGGCGATCAATATGGTACGGTTTGCCACCTGTCGGAGCGTGACTGTTCCATCCAACGCAGGCACCAGAAGTTGATCGAAGAAGCACCATCGCCGTTCATCACACCCGAGTTGAGAAAGGCCATGGGAGAAGCGGCCGTGAAAGGCGCCAAAGCGGTTAATTATGAAGGTGCGGGTACCATCGAGTTTCTGGTGGACAAACACCGTAACTTTTACTTCATGGAAATGAATACCCGCATCCAAGTGGAGCATCCGGTTACCGAGGAGGTCATCAACTTTGACCTAATCAAGGAACAGATCAAGGTGGCCGCCGGCATTCCCATTTCAGGCAACAACTATGAACCAACGATGCATGCCATCGAATGCCGCATCAACGCGGAAGATCCGTTCAACGGATTCCGCCCTTCGCCCGGAAAAATCACCAACTTTCACTCCCCGGGTGGCCACGGGGTTCGGGTGGATACGCATGCGTACTCCGGCTATGTTATCCCTCCCAACTACGATTCAATGATTGCCAAGTTGATCTGTGTGGCACAAACGCGTGAAGAGGCGATTTCTACGATGGAACGTGCACTAAGCGAATTTGTCATCGAAGGGGTAAAAACAACGATTCCTTTGCACCTTCGCCTGATGCGCGACCCAAATTTCAAGGCAGGCAACTTCACGACCAAGTTTATGGAAACGTTTGACCTGAGTGAATAATTATAAGATACGTACGTTCAAAATACCATTCTTATGAAACAGAATGGTATTTTTGCTTTTTATACGTTGTCATGAGTAAATTATCCGGAAAGAAGTTAATTGATACCATAAAGAATAAGGGCAAAAACCTGGAGGCAGAGATGTCGTTCTTCGACCATCTTGAAGTTCTGCGGTGGCACCTGATACGATCGGCCATTGCGGTAGCTGTTTTCATGGTGCTCGCGTTCTCGTTCTATGATTTTATTTTCGACGATATTATTATGGGCCCCAAAAGCCCGAATTTTTTGACTTACCGTGCCATGTGCAAAATTGCGGAATGGCTCAACACACCCGATTTTTGTGTGACGGAAGTCCCGGGAACCATTATCAATACGCAGATGGCCGGACAGTTTATTTTACAGATCAATTCGTCGCTGATTATTGCCGTGTTGCTGGGTTTCCCTTATTTGCTGTATGAAGTATGGCTGTTCGTTAAACCCGCACTGACCGAAGTGGAGCGTAAGTCGTCCAGTGGATTCGTATTTTATGCGAGCATCCTGTTCCTGTTGGGGGTCCTTTTCGGCTATTTTGTTGTCGTTCCCTTGGCGATGAATTTTCTTGCCAATTATTCCATCAGTGATTCGATTTCCAATACGATTACTATCGACAACTACCTATCCTTTGTAGCTACATTGACATTGGGATGTGGTATCGTCTTTGAATTGCCGATTATCATTTTCATTCTGTCCAAATTGGGGATCATGACGCCGCAATTCATGCGGAAATCCCGACAATATGCGGTGATCATCATCCTGCTGATCGCTGCCGTAATCACACCCACGCCTGACGTTATCACGATGCTGACGGTCAGCTTTCCCATGTTCTTGCTTTACGAAGTGAGTATTATCGTGGCAGCACGCGTGCAGAAAAGCCGGATGAAGTCTGAAATCGATGTTTACAAAGGTGAAGATAATAAGTAGCCATGATAACTAAAACCATTGCAATAGGTGGGGATCATGCTGGATTTGATTACAAATCCGCTCTCATCCCGTTTCTTCATGAGATGGGGTATACAGTAAGGAACTTTGGTGCCGATACGTTCGATTCCGTCGACTACCCTGATTTTGCTCACCCTGTAGCCGAGGCGGTGGAACGCGGCGAATATGAGTGCGGGATACTGATATGTGGGAGTGCTAACGGGGTGGCCATCACCGCCAATAAGCACAGCGGGATCCGTGCAGCTATCTGTTGGTTAGAAGAGCTGGCCGCATTGGCACGTCAACATAATGATGCCAACATTGTCTGTATCCCTGCGCGTTTCATTGACCTGGATCAGGCCAAATCAATTGTACGTGTGTTTTTGACCACTGATTTCGAGGGCGGCCGACATGCAAACCGAATAGGCAAAATATCCTGTTAACTGTTCACTATGAAGTCTTTTTTCTCCCTATTGCTGCTCATCCCCGTCTTTTCCGGCTGTGTACTCGGACAGGACCGGGATCCGGTTCAAGTCAAATATGCGGCGGAAATAAATCCTTCCTCTGCCCGGCAACATCTTTCCACATTGGCCTCTCCGGCGTTTGAGGGACGCGGAACCGGTGAGCCGGGAGGCGAAAAGGCAGCTGCCTATATCGCGAACGAATTCAAGAAATTGGGCCTGGCCGGTCCTGTAGAAGGTTCTTACTTCCAGCCTGTAAAGCTGATCAGAACGCGATTTGACGTAAAGGAGTTTGCCATTGCCGGCAAACCTTTCAAGAACGGCGTGGATTTTTATTTCGTGGGCGGTGGGCCGGAAGTACATGTTCATGCGAAAGAAGTGGTATTCATCGGGTACGGCATCAGTGATCCAAAATATGACGATCTGAAAGACATGGACATTGAAGGCAAAGTGGTACTGATGCTCAGCGAGGGGGAACCCACCGATGCGGACGGTAAATCGCTGATCACCGGATCGAATAAACCTTCGGATTGGGCGACCTCCAGTACGAAACGCCTGCAAAACGTAACGTCGCGGAAACCTAAACTCATAGTAGCGGTTTCGAACACCTTAAAAGAATCACTGGAGCGTTTCGGATATCGCCTCACCCAACCGCGCATTGCACTGGACGAAGGGAAACCCTTGCCGGAGCCAACGACACCGGTAGTAACCATCGGAAAAGAAATGGCAGCCCGGCTGCTATCGAAAGCCGGAACGTCCATCTCAAAACTCGTTGCTGACATTAACGCTACCAAGAAGAGCCAGAGCCGCCCCTACCCGGTTGATCTGAATACCACCTTCGGGTCCACAACGGAACCCTTCACATCAAACAACGTATTGGGATATCTTGAAGGCACGGACCTGAAAGACGAACTGTTGGTTCTTACCGCGCACTACGACCACGAAGGAAACCAAAACGGCGTCATCTATTTTGGTGCGGACGACAACGGGTCGGGTACCACGGGCCTGCTGGAAATGGCAAAGGCATTCTCTAAGGCCAAACTGGAGGGCCATGGCCCGCGGCGAAGCATCCTCTTTATGGCAGTCACTGCTGAGGAAAAGGGGTTGCTGGGTTCGAACTATTATTCACGCCATCCGGTATTTCCCTTGGAAAACACGGTAGTAAACATCAACACGGATATGATCGGCCGTGTAGACGACAAGCATCTGAAGGGCAATCACGGATATGTGCATGCCATCGGTTCCGATAAACTCAGCTCGGAATTAAAGGCCATCAATGAAAAGGCAAACGCTACCTACACGCAACTGGAACTTGACTACATGTATGACGACCCTAAAGATCCCATGCGGATTTACTATCGGTCCGATCAGTACAATTTTGCGAAACACGGCATTCCGGTGGTCTTCTATTTCAGCGGTCTCCACCCTGATTACCATACACCAGCCGACACCGTCGACAAAATCAATTTTGATTTGCTGTGCAGACGTGCGCGTTTGGCATTCCATACTGCGTGGGAAGTGGCTAACCGCGACAAACGCCTGGTGGTTGACTCGAACAAACAGTAAGAATCGCCCGCGGCGCGCTGCCAAACTGTCATTCATTCAAAATTATTGTTAACTTTGTAGGCTTTAATCAACAACGATGTTTGAGATACCGACAAGTACGAAACAACACGACGAATCGCGGCAGGGTGAGGCATTGCTTCTGGAGAACGATTCGAAACGAACGACCGGACGTAAGCTATATATTGAAAGTTACGGCTGTCAGATGAATTTCTCCGACAGCGAAATTGTTGCCTCCATATTGCTGGATAAAGGATTCGAGACCACACGGGATTACAAGGAAGCCGATGTGGTGTTCATTAATACGTGTTCGATCCGCGAAAATGCCGAACAGCGCGTACGCAATCGGTTGAAGGAATTTGAATCGGCCAAGCAGAAAAAGCCCGGTATGGTGGTAGGCGTTTTGGGATGCATGGCGGAGCGTCTGAAATCTAAATTCCTGGAGGAGGAAAAGTTGGTGGACGTTGTGGTGGGACCCGATGCGTATCGCGACCTACCCAATCTCATCGAACAAGTGGATGAAGGTTCCCGGGCTGTCAACGTATTGCTGTCACGCGAGGAAACGTACGCGGATATCAATCCGGTGCGTCTAAACACCAATGGTGTGACGGCATTTATTTCCATCATGCGGGGTTGTGACAACATGTGTTCTTTCTGCGTTGTCCCCTTTACCCGCGGTCGCGAGCGTAGCCGCGACCCGCATTCAATCGTCAGGGAAGCAGCCGACCTTTTCAACGCCGGATACCGTGAAGTGACGCTGTTAGGACAAAATGTGGATTCGTACAAGTATGAGGGATTGAATTTCGCCAACCTGTTGGAGCGGGTCGCCCAGGTCAGCCCGTTACTCCGCGTGAGGTTCTCTACCTCACATCCCAAAGATATCACCGACGAGGTCCTCCATACCATGGCGCGGTATGACAATATCTGTAAATACATCCATCTGCCGGTTCAGTCCGGAAATTCGCGCATTCTCAAATTGATGAATCGTACGTACGACCGGGAGTGGTATATGGAGCGGGTCGGCTCCATCCGCCGGATTATACCGGAATGCGGCATTTCCACTGATATTATCACCGGATTTTGCAGCGAAACGGAAGAAGAACATCAGGACACGCTGTCTATGATGGACTATGTGATATACGATTTTGCATACATGTTTGCGTACTCTGAACGGCCCGGTACATTGGCTGCCAAGCGGTATGCCGACGATGTGCCCGAAGAAGTAAAAAAACGGAGGCTCACGGAAGTAGTCGACCGCCAGCGCGAACACAGCCTGCAACGGATGCAAACGTACATCGGAAAAACCCATCAGGTATTGATTGAAGGGCTTTCAAAACGTTCAGAAAATGATTACTGCGGGCGGAACGACCAGAATTGCATGGTGGTTTTCCCCAAAGACGAACGCTATAAAATTGGCGATTACGTCACAGTCTATGCAGAACGATGCACATCGGCAACGTTGATTGGAAAAATCATCGATTAGTTAATCATGGACATTCAAGACATTAAAAACAGATTTGGGATCATTGGCAATTCACCGTTGCTCAATCGGGCCATTGATGTCGCCCGTCAGGTCGCTCCCACCGATATTTCGGTACTGATTACGGGTGAGAGCGGAAGCGGTAAGGAAGTGTTTTCGCAAATCATTCATCAGCTCAGCGCCCGTAAACACGGGCCTTTCATAGCGGTGAACTGCGGAGCCATCCCGGAAGGCACGATTGACTCCGAACTGTTCGGTCATGAAAAGGGTTCCTTCACGGGAGCGCATGAAGCGCGTAAGGGATATTTTGAAGTTGTAAACGGCGGGACGATCTTTTTGGATGAGGTGGGTGAATTGCCTCTTGGTACACAAGCCCGGCTGCTGCGGGTGCTGGAAACGGGTGAGTATATCCGCGTGGGGTCTTCAAAAGTACAGAAGACCAATGTACGCGTGGTCGCCGCCACCAATGTAGACATTTATGATGCCGTGCAAAAGGGTAAGTTCCGCGAGGACCTTTATTATCGACTAAACACGGTACCGCTGCGCATACCAGCCCTGCGTGACCGGAAGGAGGATATACACCTGCTCTTCCGGAAGTTCGTAGCGGATTTTACCGACAAGTACAGGAGTCCGAATGTGCAGCTGACCGAAGACGCTCAACAGCTGCTAAGCAACTACGCTTGGCCGGGGAACGTGCGGCAGTTAAAAAACATCGCCGAACAGATTTCCGTTTTAGAAAAAGAGCGACTGATCGATGCGCAGACGCTGGCAGAATACCTCCCGGTGGACCAACGGAGCACACTGCCCGTACATGTAGCAGGAGGTACAAAAGACGATTTTTCGGAACGCGACCTGTTGTACAAGGTGTTATTCGACATGAAAAAGGACATGGTGGAGCTGAAAAAATTGGTTGTCGAAATTATTCAGAATGGGGTGAATTCCCGTATTGTAGAAGACCACTCCCCTTACATCAATAAGTTATACAGGGAATTAGATAGTCCCACTCCGGAGCAGCTTGCACCTCCTTCTACGCTGACTATCCATCATCCGCAAAACGTTAAAAACGAAGATTTTCATTATCACACGCAGGAGGCTGAAGAAGTAGAGGAAGAGTCGCTGTCACTGATAGAAAAAGAATCGGACCTGATTAAAAAAGCGCTGAAAAAGCACAAAGGAAAACGGAAATCTGCGGCCCAGGAGCTCGGCATATCGGAGCGAACACTTTACCGTAAAATCAAGGATCTGAATTTGAATTAATCGGTATGAAACTGGAAAAACGAATAGGCTGTCTAGTGGCCCTATCCATCTTACTTACACAGGGATGTGGCGTTAAATACGGCTTCACAGGCGGCTCCATTCCGGAAGGGATGAAAACCTACACGGTGGAGTTCTTCGAAAACACAGCACCCATCGTTTATCCGACACTCAGCCAATCGTTTACCGAAGCGCTCAAGGAACGGATACGAAGCCAATCAAACCTCAGCCAAGTTTCGAACGATGGCGATGCCATCTTTGAGGGCCGGATTACCGGATACTCCATCACCCCCGCGGCGGTGGAGGCGGGAACAGACCGTGCTGCGCTTTCCCGGCTATCCATTACCGTAAATGTAAAATACACCAACACCATTAAACCGGAAGATAACTTTGAACAAGCTTTTACACGGTTCAAAGACTTTGCAGGTGCCGTGTCCGCTCAGGAAGAGTCGTTGATACGTGATATCAATCAAATGCTTACCGAGGACATATATAACAAGGCGTTTGCAAATTGGTAAATTAAATTTGGAGGTTACTGGCTGAGTGGAACAGGTAAATTATAGCGCATTATTTAACAACGCATTGTCGGACCCATCGTCCATTGACGAACAATCCCTGTCGATGCTGATTGACCGTTACCCATATGTCCAGGCACTGCGCCTGATCCGGGCCCGGAAATCATTCCAAGAGAGTGGAAGAAATGTCTACAATGACGTATTATTATATACGGCGTCACATCACTGGCTGCAGGGGTATTTGATGGAGGGGCCTGCAACCGAATACATAGAAACTTTCGCCGTCCAGACGTCCGATGAAGCCTTGACCGGCGAAGTCGATGTCGTGGAAGAGCCAACCGACGAGGAGCATACACCCGAAGATGAAATTATCGAACTAGAAGAGGTGGTTCAGGAGGAAGAGCCAACGCAGGAGGTGCCTGACGAGCCCATCCGCTACGAACACCCGGCTTCGATGGACTACTTTCGGTATGCAGAAGAAGAGACACCGGCTACAGACTCAGCGGAAGTGGTTCCATTAGCACAAGCTACCCCCCATGAAAAGGTAAGCCTTTATAACGACGAGCATATGCCGTATACGTTCTTATGGTGGCTTAACAAGACCCGCATGGAACATGCACATACGTATCAACCGTATGCTCCCCTTCGTCAAAATCCCCTTCCCCGCGCCGACGACGGTCTGGAAGATGAACAGGTATTGGACCAGCAGATCCGGGAAAATATTTTTCACCTGCAAGCTCCGGAAGAAAAGCTCAGCGAAAAGCACCGCACGCAAACCGTTCCGTTTAAAGTACCGCAAAAGATCGACCCTATTATCGAACGTTTCATCCGCGAGGAACCACAGATCAAGCCCCCACCGGCCGACAAAATCGATCTGGAAAACAAAGCACGTAAAAGTGCAGAAGATCAATTGACGATGGTTTCAGAAACGCTGGCTAAAATTTATGTCGAGCAGGGCCTGTACCCTAAAGCCATCGCAATCTATAACAAATTAAGTTTGAAATATCCCGAAAAAAGTGGTTACTTTGCCAGCCAAATAGCTGAGCTATCGAACAGATTAACATAACGATATACCGAGCATGCAAACACTATTGATCATATTAATAATTCTGGCCTGTGTTTTATTGGCTTTTCTCGTGCTGATTCAAAATCCGAAAGGTGGCGGATTGGCCTCCGGATTTGCCGGTGGTGCCAACCTGATGGGCGTGAAACGTACAGGTGATATTCTGGAAAAGGGCACCTGGATCATGGTCATTGCGATTATGGTCTTTTCATTGGTTATCAATATTATGGGACCTTCTTCCGGTTCAGGTAGCCGGGGATTGGGCGAGCAAATTAACACCGCAGCTCCAGCCGCTTCTCCCCTTGCCAATCCGGCGGATACTCAGGCAACTTCTTTAGAAGAAACCACATCAGGCGCTGACACGACGCAATAGGCCAACCAGCGGACACAAAAAAAGCCTCCCATCAAGTGAGGCTTTTTTTTTACATGTCATCTGACAATCCACTGACATCCTGACACGCGTACTTCAATCTCTCGTCCGAACCTGAACGAACTAAGATGAAAAAATGTCAAGATTACGGGTGGAATCTCGACTTGGCATAATTGATGAGTTGCAGTAAACGAGAATCATTAACAATTAAAAATTAATTATTAAATAAATCAATTATGGCGTTAAGTATTAAACCTATCGGTGACAGAGTGGTAGTGGAAGCTGCCCCTGCAGAGGAAAAGACCGCATCGGGTATCTATATTCCGGATACCGCAAAGGAAAAGCCGCAACGTGGGACCGTAGTGGCTGTTGGTGCAGGAAAGACAGATGAGCCTTTGACTGTAAAGGTAGGAGATCAAGTGTTGTATGGCAAATATGCCGGCACCGAGATTACTTACGAAGGAAAAGAGTACCTGATCATGAAGGAATCTGACATCTACGCAATCGTCTAACGTAGGTGCCGTTTCTTCGTAGGTGTTTAATAATTAATACAAACTTAAAGCACGATGCGGAACAGAGCGGTTATATGAATCGCATGTTTAACATCTTTAATCAATCAAAAAAATGGCAAAACAAGTAAAGTATAATGTCGAAGCACGTGATGCCCTGAAAAGAGGGGTAGACACGTTGGCGAATGCAGTGAAAGTGACGTTGGGTCCACGTGGTCGCAACGTAATTATCGAAAAGAAGTTCGGATCACCGGCCATCACGAAAGATGGTGTAACGGTTGCGAAGGAAATTGAATTGAAAGACGCCCTGGAAAACATGGGTGCTCAGATGGTTAAAGAAGTAGCCTCAAAAACTGCTGATCAGGCAGGTGACGGTACTACAACGGCTACCGTATTGGCGCAGGCTATCATCGCGCCCGGATTGAAGAGCGTGGCTGCTGGCGCGAATCCGATGGACCTTAAACGCGGTATTGACAAGGCGGTTGCTAAAGTAGTGGAAAGCTTGCAGTCGCAATCGCAGGCGGTCGGCGAGGATAACAACAAAATCAAACAAGTAGCCAGCATCTCTGCGAACAACGACGAGGTAATCGGTGCGTTGATTGCTGAAGCGATGGAAAAAGTTGGAAAAGACGGTGTAATTACCGTTGAAGAAGCCAAAGGTACAGAAACCGAAGTAAAGACGGTAGAAGGTATGCAGTTTGATCGCGGTTACCTGTCACCCTACTTCGTAACTAACACCGACAAGATGGAGGCAGAACTGGAAACGCCTTACATTTTGATCTACGACAAGAAGATCAGCAATATGAAAGAGCTTCTTCCGATTTTGGAAAAACAAGTACAAACCGGAAAGCCGCTGTTGATTATTGCTGAAGATCTTGATGGTGAAGCATTGGCTACATTGGTAGTGAACAAAATCCGTGGCTCGCTGAAAGTAGCTGCTGTTAAAGCTCCGGGCTTCGGAGATCGCCGCAAAGCGATGCTGGAAGATATTGCCATCCTGACCGGTGGTACGGTAATTTCGGAAGAAAGAGGATTCAAATTGGAAAATGCGGATCTTTCTTACCTGGGTCAAGCCGAAAAAGTTGTGGTTGACAAAGACAACACCACCATCATCAACGGTTCCGGCAGCGCAGATGATATCAAAGCGCGTGTCAACCAAATCAAAGCACAAATCGAAACTACTACGTCAGACTACGACCGTGAAAAATTACAAGAACGCCTGGCTAAATTGGCAGGTGGCGTAGCGGTATTGTACGTAGGTGCTGCTACTGAAGTTGAAATGAAAGAGAAAAAAGACCGCGTAGACGATGCGTTGCATGCTACCCGTGCCGCGGTTGAAGAAGGGATTGTTGCCGGTGGTGGCGTAGCCTTTATCCGTGCCAGCGAAGCGTTAAAAGATCTAAAAGGTGCCAATGAAGATGAAAACATCGGTATTGAGATCGTGAAACGCGCCATCGAAGAGCCGCTGCGTCAAATCTGCAACAACTCCGGAATTGAAGGAGCTATTGTGGTGCAGAAAGTGAAGGAAGGTACAGCGGACTACGGTTACAATGCCCGCACAGGAGGTTACGAAAACCTGATCGGTGCTGGGGTAATCGATCCAACCAAGGTGTCCCGCGTAGCATTGGAAAATGCTGCTTCTATTGCTTCGATGTTGCTGACTACCGAGGTAGTATTGGCCGACGAGCCGGAAGAAGAAAAAGCTGCCGGTGCCGGTGCTCCACCGATGGGCGGAGGTATGGGCGGAATGATGTAATAATTGCCCCGTATAGGGGACCATCATACACGCATCAGGGTCAGACCGACCCTTTCCATGAAAAATCCCCGGTCGTTTCGATCGGGGATTTTTTATATTCATTGCCTCAACTTCGGGTTATCTTTGTGCCGGTCTGCATCGCGGATATTCTTCTTCTCCATATTTTTTTCCAGCGCCTCGGCGAGGTCGATGCCAGTTTGATTAGCCAGACACATCAGTACAAACAACACATCGGCCATTTCATCGGCGAGGTCTACCTGTTCGTCTGATTTTTTGAACGATTGTTCGCCATACCTGCGTGCCATAATGCGCGCCACCTCCCCTACTTCCTCCATGAGTATAGCCGTATTGGTGAGCTCGTTGAAATATCGGATACCCGTGGTTGTTATCCACTGATCGATTCGACTCTGGGCTTCTTGTATGGTCATTTTTTTATATTTATATCGGCCTCGTTAATGATTGTCCTTATCATGCGTATCCATAACGATGGTAACGGGGCCATCGTTAGTAAGGGAAATCTTCATATCTGCACCAAACACACCCGTAGCTATTTCCCTACCCAACAAATCAGATAACTCGCTGATCATCGCTTCATACAACGGAATGGCATGATCGGGCTTCGCTGCTCGTATAAACGACGGCCGGTTCCCTTTCTTCGTTTGCGCGAACAAGGTGAATTGGGAGATCAACAGAATATTTCCCTGCACATCGTTCAGGGATAGATTCATTAAACCATTATTATCTCCGAAGACGCGTAGATTGACAATCTTCTGCGACAACCAGCGAAGATCGTCTATGCTATCACGTTGTTCAATCCCTACCAGAACGAGAAATCCCCGGCCGATGCTGCCGACCACTTTTTGGTCTACCGTACATGCGGCCTGGGATACCCGTTGAATAACTGCTCTCACTGTTTCTTCCCGATCCGGTACAGTCGTCCTTCATCGGTCACCGCATAGAGAGCTCCGTCCTGTCCCTGTTGAACATCACGGAAACGCTGACCGACATCCGCCAACAGCCGCTCCTCTCCTACTACTTTGTTATCTTTGATTACCAGGCGCGCGATATGCGTACTACTCAAGCCACCGATAAAAAGGTTATTCTCCCATTCAGGGATGGAGTTACCCGCAAAGAAGGTCATTCCACTGGGCGACAGCACCGGATCCCAATAATATACAGGTTGTTCCATTCCCTCTTTCTGTTGAATAGAGTCACCGATTTTTTTCCCGCTGTACTCCAGACCGTAGGTGATAGTTGGCCATCCGTAGTTTTTTCCAGGTTGTATACGATTGACCTCATCGCCCCCACGGGGTCCGAATTCGCCTTCCCACAGGTCACCTGTTTCTGGATGGAAAGCCAATCCCTGCACGTTTCGATGTCCGTAGGAATAGATCTCAGGACGGGCATCATCTTTACCTTCGAACGGATTTCCGGGAGCGGGTTTTCCCTCCTTGGTGATCCGGAGTACTTTACCCAACGCAGAATTCAGGTCCTGGGCCTGTGGACGTGTCACAATGTCAGAACGTTCGCCTGTGCTGACGAACAGATTACCTTCTTTGTCAAACAATATTCGGCCTCCGTAATGCAAATTGCTTTTATGTGCCGGCGTTGCCTGATAAATTACCTGTGCGTTCTCAATACGTTTTTCATCCTCTGCAAGCTTACCTTTGGCTACCGCCGTCAGTGTCCCGTTGAGTGTATCCTGCGAAAACACCCAATATACCATCCGGTTACTATCGAATGAAGGGTCCAGGGTAAGCCCCAATAGGCCGCCCTGACCATTGGAATTTACATTGGGCAGGCCGGTGATGGCGTCACTCAACGTGCCGTCCTGGGCCACAATCCGGAGTGTGCCGGACTTTTGGGTAATTAAAAACCTGCCATCGGGGAGGAACGCAATGCCCCAGGGGCGGTCTAATCCCTCGGCGAGAACCTTCACGTCGTATGGGGTGGAGGTTCTTACCCCCGCCACGCGGGTTTGTCCCTCAAATGCAGGCTTATAGTCGGTATTAGCCGCTTTGGTTTCTACGGGCGCATACGTAGAATCTACGGTAGCCTGCTTTTCCGTCTCTTTGGATGCTGAAGAATCACAGGATGCTACTGCCAATGAAAGCCCTGCGAGTGCGCCGATTGAACTCAATGTGTATTTCATGTTAGAATCAGTTTGTCTTATCGGAAATTTTTTCTAAAGATAATGACATTTCGTGGATTTAATCAACGCTCGCATGGGTAAATGAAAAAGCGCACTGTTATTTTTACAACAGCGCGCTCACAGGTCCGGTAGAAACACTAAAACTTTAATTTTAAGCCGAGAAGAAAATTCGCTGTCGCCTGCGGATAATAAAAGTTATAGCTTAGTCGATCCGTTTCGGAGATGTAATATCCCCATGTATAGCCGTTAGCTGAATATTTCTCGCTGAACAGGTTGTTGACCAGCAGGATAACCCCCAGGTTTTTAAGTTTCCAGAGGGAAGTATTATAGCCGATACGAAGATTATTCACAAAAAATCCGTCGATGCTCCGTTCCAGACTCGCTGTGTTATCGAGGTACTGCCTGGAAACATATTTGCTCAGCAACGCCAGTTCCACGGGTTTCCAGGGAACAAAGGTCAGTTCACTGGATATCACCCAGTCGGGTGAAAAAGAAATATCGGTGATCTTGTAAAAATTCTCTACCTCACCCACCACTTCGGTGAAGTTTTTGATTTTGTTCTGGCTATAGGCGGCCGTTGCGCCCCAGGAGAACCACGGTACCGGCATCCAGCGACCATCAAATTCCAGCCCAATCCGATAGCTGTCTTCGACGTTGGTCCGCAGCGTGCTCCCCACGTCATTCAGCTGTCCCGTTGGAATCAATTGATTTTTGTAAAGCATGGCATAGCCATTCACACCCACATTAAATCGGGACGATCGCGTGCGGTACCCCAACTCCACATCGTGCAGCTGCTCCGCCTTCGGACTCTGTCCTACCGGCCAGTCGGTAAAGTCGCTCCGGATAGGCTCTTTATTTGCAAGCGCATAGGAAGCGTAAAAATTGGTCGCTGTTGACAGATGGTAAGTAATTCCCACTTTCGGATTCAGAAAATCAAAAGCGGTGCTCTGTGTAATATCCCGAAGATCGTTATCGATCCCCGTAATGCGGTAGTCGATATGACGGTATTGAACATCTGCGAAAAGAAATAGGTTATCCCAGTTGTATGATGCTTTCACGTAAGTGCTGAAATCCTTTTTGAGAGACCCTCCGTCGTAATACCGATAGGACGTCCCGAAAGAGTCTGAACCGTCACCGAGGTAGTCCCGGGTACTGAATAGCGGATAACGTGACCAAACAATATCACCGTAATGCATCCCTTTGTATTGATTATACGCCCCTCCCCAAGTGATTTCAGCATGGGCAGCAGGCTTGTATACCAGCGAATACGTTCCGCCGTAAAAATGATTGTTCAGCCAGCGTTGACGGACAAGGTCCGTCGCCTCCAGCACGGCGCCCCCTACTTCCACCGGGGAAAGGCCATAATCCTGATAATCGTCATCATCCCGGAACTGCTCATAATACCCTTTACCGCGCGTATAGTGTAGCGCCGTATTCAGCGTAAGTCGGTTGGTCAACGCGGACGAAAACAGCAGTTGGTAATGCGTTTGGAGGTAATTGTCTGTTTCGTTGTCGTACAGGTATTTATTGTATCTCCGATCGGAATACAACAGATTTTCGAGTTCATAATCCGTCAGGCCATCGTCGCCGGCGTAAGCATTCATGGCATCTACATCGCCGATAAGGCGGGATTCTGGCGTCCCATACCATGCCTGATAGGTTTTTTCCCCGCCGCCAAACACGTTGGCACGTAGGAGGCTATTTTTACCATACCACGCTCCGGAAAGGAAAAATGACTGTAGATCAGACGTTGCTCTATCGATATAGCCATCGCTTTCAATACGGGATAATCGGCCGTCGAACGTAAATTTTTCATCGATCAGTCCGGTTCCGAGTCGCACCGTGTTTTTCCAGGTGTTGTACGATCCGTAGGAATTATCCAGTTCGGCATAGGCTTCCTTATTTAGGGTGTTGGTTTGGATATTCAGACTTGCACCAAACGCCCCTGCGCCATTGGTGGAAGTTCCTACGCCCCGCTGGATCTGCACGTTATCTACGGACGACGCAAAATCAGGAAGGTTGATAAAAAAGGCGCCGAGACTTTCGGCGTCGTTAAGCGGGATACCGTTGATGGTAACGTTGGTACGCTGTCCGTCACTTCCCCGGATGCGCATCCCGGTATAGCCGATTCCCGCCCCCGCATCCGAAGAAACCACTACTCCCGGTGTCTGATCCAATAGGTAAGGGATGTCTTGCCCGAGGTTATTCTTCTCGATGTCTGCTTTGGTAAGGTTTTTATAGGTAGTAGCCGTATTTTCAGTGGCCCGGGTGGCCTGCACCACCACCTCATCGGTCATCAAAGCGGCTCTCTCCAAGACAAACCGGATCGGTTGATCGCTTGGCAATATCACCTCCCGCGATTGCTGCTGGTAACCGAGGTACCTTACCTCAATGGAATAGGTTCCCGGCTTAAGATTCCGGATGAATACCCGTCCCTCGGCGTCGGTCTGTCCAGTGTAAGGCGTTCCGGAAAGACGGACAGAAGCCCCCGTCAGGGGCCCCATGTCATTGAACACTTCTACCGTCATACGGTGCTGAGCTGCGGCCGTCGCCGCACACAGAAACAGCGCAATCCCTGCGACTAACTGCTTAACCATCGTTTGATTCCTTTCGTTAAATGAACTGCCACAAGGGGTTTATGACAGCTTGACTATTTAACTTACCTCCCTACGCCGGCATTATCCGGATCAGGTGCATGGCAAATGCCATTGGGTATAATCTCAGCCTTTATTCGTGTTTGCGTACAAACAAACAAGGCACCCCTATATGATGGCTGCAAAGATAGTTCTTTTTTTTAACCGGCAAAAGTGAAAGTCGCTTCGCTACGGCTACTTGCTGACATGCAGCATACCTTGCATGATCCGCCAGTGACCGGGGAACGTACACACATACGGATACGCACCTGGCCTATCCGGCACCGTAATAATCAGTTCGTAGCGGCTCTCAGGGTCCACCAGCGGTGTACTGAACAGCACCTCCGGGATATCCGGAATGTATTGTAAATCAACACCACGCGGATCTTTAGCCAATGCATCCGCCGCTTCCCCTACCCGTTCAAGGGTGCCCGGCTTCACGATCAACAGATTATGCTGCATGTGGTC
>Ga0079224_100001218_pt1 | contig 28884 bp, 28 predicted proteins | sample Stecom2015_FD_80414 | JGI IMG/M metagenome (GOLD analysis project Ga0079224, IMG submission 80414) | Agricultural soil microbial communities from Utah to study Nitrogen management - Steer compost 2015 | ecosystem: Environmental > Terrestrial > Soil > Agricultural land | place: USA: Utah... | reverse complement strand
GTGGTCGTGGTCGTGGTCGTGTGCTCGTCGTGCCTGGCGGTGGGGCTCGTGCGGTCGGCGGGCCTGGTCAGCCGCGGTGCCGGTCGAGGACGGCGTCGACGAAGCGGCCCGCGGCGCCGAGGTAGTCGCCGGGGTCCCCGGTTCCGCCGCGTTCGGCGAGCAGCTCGTCCGCGGCGGCATCGACGTGTGCGCGCATCGCGGCGACGTCGACCTCGAGGCCGCCGACGAGGTCGGCTGCCTGCGATGCGCCCGTGGTGGTCAGGTTCAGCAACCGGCGCAGTGTGGGCCATTCGGCGTGCCACGCGCCGTCGGGGCGTTGGTCGACGGCCTGCGCGGCCGCCAGGTGCAGGGTGGCGCCCAGCTGCGGAGCCTGCAGCGCCGCACCGCGGATCAGGACCGACAGCACCGGATTCCGTTTGTGCGGCATGGTCGACGACCCGCCGCGTCCACCGGCGGTGCCCTCCCGGACCTCGCCGATCTCGGGCCTGCCGAGCACGGTGACGTCGGTGGCGATCACCCCGGCCGCATCGCACACGCCGACCAGTGCGTCACCGACGTCGGTGATGGGGCGGCGGCGGGTGTGCCAGGGCAGGGAGGGCCACTGGAGATCGAGTTCGCCTGCGAACGCACGGGCGGTCGCGATCGGATCGGCGGCCAGTTCGCCGGTCAGCGACAGCGTTCCCGCCGCGCCGCCGCACTGCACCGGAAGGGCGCTCGCGCGCGCGGCGACCGCGTCGCGGGCGTCGAGTACACCCGCCAGCCACTGCGCGGCTACCAGACCGAACGTCACCGGAACGGCGTGCTGGGTGAGCGTGCGGCCCGGCATGACGTCGTCGCGGTGCCGCGCCGCGAGCGCGGCCAGGTGGCCGGCCGCTGTCGTGAGATCGCCGCCGATTCGGCGGAGTGCGGAGCCTGCCACCAGCATGAGCGCGGTGTCGAGCACGTCCTGGCTGGTCAGTCCACGATGGACGGCGCGGGCGAGCCGCTCGTCGTCCACGGCCCGCCGCAGGGCCGCCACGAGCGGTACCACCGGGTTTCCTGAGGACTCCGCCTCGCGGGCCAGCTCGCCGACGTCGAGGCGTGCGACGGTGAGCGCACGCGCGATGCGCTCGGCCTCGCCGGCGTTCAGGTCGCCGGTCGCGGCCAGGGCGCGCACCCACGCGATCTCGACCCGCCGCAGCGCACCGGCCACGGCGTCGTCGTCGGTGAGTTCGGTGCCGCGGTGGGCGCCCGGTTCGAGCAGGCCACTCATCGGTCGTGTCCGGGGAACGTCAGGAACACCGTCTCGTGCTCGCCCTGCAGCCGGATGTCGTGCCGAAGGCCGCCGTCGGCCTCGCGCACCGCGACGAGGGTGGCGCGGCGCTCCTCGGGCAGCTCACTGAGCACCGGGTCGGTCTCGAGGCCGGGTGCGGGCACGTAGATGCGGGTGAACAGCCGGTCGAGCAGGCCGCGGGCGAAGACCGTGACCGCGAAGTACGCGGCCGCGCCCGCGCGCGCAGGCGCCGGCTCGACGGTCGTGAAGGCGTAGCGGCCCGCCGTGTCGGTGGCCGCCCGTCCCCAGCCGGTGAACCGGCCGTCCCGGTGCAGCGAACCCTCCGATCGGGCAATGCGCCCCGCGGCGTCGGCCTGCCGGAGTTCGAGGAGCGCATCCGGCACGGGCTCGCCCGCACCGTCGTAGACCGTGCCGTGCAACCGGATACTGCCCGCCGATCCGGGAGGGGACAGTCGCGGACCGTCGTCGTAGGGCAGTGCGTAGTGGAAGAACGGGCCGACGGTCTGGCCCGGCGTCGGGGCGAGGTCAGACATGCTCGTCCTCCATCGGTGTCGCGTGCGCCCCGGTGAGCACGATGTCCCAGCGGTATCCGGTGGCCCACTCGTGGGTCGTCAGGTCGTGGTCGTACGTGGCGATCAGCCGTTCGCGGGCCTTCTCGTCGGTGATCGACTGGTAGATGGGGTCGAACGGGAACAGCGGGTCGCCGGGGAAGTACATCTGCGTCACGAGTCGCTGCGTGAACTCGTGGCCGAACAGCGAGAAGTGGATGTGGGCCGGCCGCCAGGCGTTGTGGTGGTTGCGCCACGGATAGGGCCCCGGCTTGATCGTGGTGAAGCGGTAGCGGCCCTCGTCGTCGGTCAGACACCGGCCCGCGCCGTGGAAGTGCGGGTCGAGGGGCGCCGGGTGCTGATCGCGTTTGTGCACGTATCGCCCCGCGGCGTTGGCCTGCCAGATCTCGACCAACTGGTGGCGTACCGGGCGACCGTCGGCATCGAGGACCCGGCCCGTGACCACCATCCGTTCGCCGATCGGTTCGCCCTGCGGGTGCAGGGTCAGATCCGCCTCGGTGGGGTCTACATCGGACTGGCCGAACACGGGTGCCGAGAGCTCGACGTCCTCGGGATCGGCGGCCAGCGGGAGCTTGGTCGGGTGTCGGAGTACCGAACTGCGGTACGGGGCGAAGTCCAGCCGGGTCCGGGTCTCACCGGGTTCGGCCTCGGCGTGGATCCGGGCGATCTCGTCGGAGATGGACCGCTGCGTTGCGGGCGTCATGGGCCACATCGTGCTCGGAGATCACGGCGGGGGCTAGGGTTGACTTTCACTCAGTGAAAACCGTCGGGTGGGCGATCGGAGGGTGAGCATGGCGGGCAACGTGTCCACACCCGGCGCCACCGTGGTGTCGCGGGCGCTGGCGGTGCTGTACGCGTTCGACAACGGACATCGCAGACTCGGCGTCGCCGAGGTGGCGCGCCGCACCGGGCTGCCGGCGCCGACGGTGCACCGCCTGTTGCGTGAGCTCGCGGCGGGCGAAGCACTGACCCGCGGCGACGACGGCAGATACGTGATCGGCAGGCGGCTGTGGGACGTCGGCAGGCTGGCCCCCGAACAGACCGAACTGCAGCAGGTGGCCTCGCCGTTCCTCAGCGACATCCACGCGGCCACCCGCGCGACCGTGCACCTGGCCGTACGGGACGGCATGGAGGTGCTGTACCTCGACCGGCTGTCGGGGCGTGCGTCGGTACCGGTCGTCAGCCGTCCCGGATCGCGGCTTCCGCTGCACGCCACGGGCGTGGGCAAGGTGTTGCTGGCCCACGCGCCGGAACAGCTCCGCGACGCATACCTTGCCGCCGACCTGCGTACGCCGACCGTCCACACGATCACCCAGCCGGGGCGTCTGCGCAGACAGCTCGCCGCCGTGCGGCGGGAGGGACATGCCACCACCGAGGACGAGATGACCCTGGGCGCCTGCTCCATCGCCGTGCCGATCGTGCGGACCGCCCCGGGTGCCGCGGGCGGCTCGGAGGTGGTGGCGGCGCTGGGCATCGTCGTGCCGACCCTCAAACGGGAACGCACCCGCCTGCTGACGGCGTTGCACGTCGCCGCGCAGGGAATCGCCCGCAGCCTGCCGTGAGTCCGCCGTGAACGGCCGTGGCAACACCGCGGGCGGGGCTCGGGTCTCCGGGGCGGGTCCTCGCGGGCGTGGGCCCGCCGCGTACGCGCAGCCCGGCGGCGGTCACCGTCCTGCTCTTCCCGTTGCTCGCGGCGAAGCCGGCCGCCGGTGGCCGGACGGGCGATGCCCGCCCGTGATCGCGTCGAGATCGCGCGGCTTACAGTGGGACCAGTGAAGGGGCGAGGGGACGCGCGGGTGCGCGAATGGGCCGTTCTGGTCGTCCTGTTCGGCGTGGCGTCCGCGGTGTTCGCCGTGGCCGGGCTCCCGTCGCCGTATCTGTTCGCCGGGGTGGTCGCAGGCGCGGTCGTGACGCTCACCAGCCGCAGGGACGTCACGTTGCCCAATGTCGGCAGGCGCGCCGGTATGACGGTGATCGGCGTGGCCGCCGGTTCGATGCTCGATGCTGGGTTGTTGCGCACGCTCGCCGCACAACCGGTGCTGCTGCTCTCGGGTGTGCTGCTGACCGTGGTCGTCACGATGGGAATCGGTCAGTTGCTGCGCCTGTCCCCGCACGTGACGGCCTCGACGGCGGTGTTCGCGTCGATCGCCGGTGGTGCCTCCGGGGTGTCGGCCGCCGCGCGTGAGGTGGGCGCCGACGAGGTCATCGTCCTTGCGGTGCAGTACTTCCGCGTGCTGTTCATCCTGCTGACGTTGCCGCTGGTCTCGACCCTGCTCGGCGCGTCGGGCGGGGAGCAGGCCGACCAGTCCACGGGCGACTGGTCGGGCGTGGCGTTCACCGTGGTGGCGCTCGTGGCCGGCTTCGCCGTGTCGAGCGTCGTCCACTTCGCCGCGTCCGGTTTGGTCGTTCCGCTCGTGATCTCCGCGGTGCTGGCCGCGGTGGGCGTGTTCCCGTCGACGCAGACCCCCGAGCCGGTGCTGGCCGTCGGCTACGGCCTGATCGGGGTGATGGTGGGCCTGTCGTTCACCAGGGCGACGCTGCGTCAGCTGGTGCTGCTCATGCCGCTGGTGCTGGTGCAGGTGGTGCTGAGTGTCGCGGTGTGCGCGGTGATCGGCTTCGTGTTCGCCGACATCGCGGGCATCAGCATGCTCGACGGCTATCTGGCCACCACACCGGGCGGGCTGCCCGCCGTCACGGCGGTCGCGGTCGGGTCGGCCACGAACGTCGGGCTGATCATCGCCATGCAACTGATCCGTGTGTTCATCGCGCTGCTGATGCTGCCCGTGCTGGGCCGCATCGTGCGGGGCAGGAACGAGGGCGGCGGGTCGGGCGCGTCAACCGGGGAGTCTCAGTAGCCGGTCGTCGCCGTCGGCGGGTGAGCCACGGCCGTCGGTGTTGCTCGTGAGCACCCACAGCTCGCCGTCCGGGGTGCGGGCGACGTCGCGCAGCCTGCCGTACTCGCCCTCGAGCAGTTCCTCGGACGAGGACGGGTCGGTCGGGTCCGCGACGGGCACCGTGCGCAGCACTTCTCCGCGCAGGTTCGCGATGTGGATCGTGCCGTCGGCGATCTCGATCCCACTGGGACTCGCCTCGTCGGGCCGCCACTGCTGGACGGGGTCGACGAACCGGTCGTCGCCCGCGATGCCTTCGACCTCCGGCCATCCGTAGTTGCCGCCGGGTTCGATGACGTTGAGCTCGTCCCAGGTGTCCTGGCCGAATTCGGAGGCGAACATCGTGCCGTCGGCCGCCCAGGCGATGCCCTGCGGATTGCGATGCCCGTAGCTGTAGATCGGGGAGCCGTCGAAGGGATTGTCGGCGGGCACGTCGCCGTCCGGCGTGAGGCGGAGGATCGAGCCGGCGGGGGTGTCGAGGTTCTGTGCGTCCTTGCTTACTCCTGCGTCGCCGACGGTGGCGTAGAGCATGCCGTCCGGTCCGAACGCGATCCGGCCACCCGAGTGGTAGGCGGCGGAGGGCAGCCGGTCGATGATCGTGTCGGCCGTGCCGAGCGACAACGAGCCGGGGCGACCGTCCACGGCGAACCGCTGGATCCGGTTGCCGTCGGCTCCTGTCGAGTAGACGTAGAGCCCGTCGCGGTGGGTCGCCAGCCCGAGCAACCCCGACTCGCCGCCGGGTTCGACGCCGTCCACCGTGCCGATCACCCGCGGCTCGCCGCCGGTCAGCTCGAGAATCTGTCCGCTGTCCCTGGCGCTGATCAGCGGTGTGCCGTCGAGGAACGCGATTGACCACGGCACGTCGAGGCCGGTGGCGACCGTCTCGGCCGAGCCGGTGTCCGAGCCGGACGTGGCAGGGGAGCAGGCGGTGACCCCGGCGAGAAGCGTGCCGAGAACCGCCGCCGTGAGCCTGGCAGCGCCGCGAGCGCCCGGAGCGTGCAGAACGGTCATAGCGACGACATTACGGACCGATCCGGCAGGTGGGGAGGGTTCGGACACGACCTGCCCGACCCCGCCGTGCGAGTGCCGGGTCACCCGGCCGGGCGGGGCAGGCGACGTCGACTGGCGGAAATATGCACGAACGCTAATGCTTGCCGTGGGACGTCCGGTATCGACGACGGGTGAGGATCATGACGACGGCACACGCCGAGCACACGGGACACGGCCACGTACACGGCGAGGGATGCGGCCACGTCGCCGTCCCCCACGGCGACCACGTGGACTACGCCCACGACGGACATCTGCACCGCGCCCACGACGGGCACTTCGACGAGTGCGAGCCCTCGGGGCACGACAGCCACGACGCCCACGACCACGTCCACGGCGAGGGATGTGGGCACGTCGCGGTGCCGCACGGCGACCATGTGGACTACGTCCACGACGGGCATCGGCACGCCGCCCACGGCGACCACTACGACGAGCACTGACGCCGCACACGACGACAGGTCTTACGTCCGCGGGCCGGTGAGCGACTCCGTTCACCGGCCCGCGGACGTGTCTACCGCGGTGGTCCGGCCGTCGGTCACTTCGGTGCGGTCGACGGGGTGCGGGCTCCGATCGTGTGCGCCGCCCGCCGCGCTTCGTCGGGCAGGGCCGTGTTCGCGACGTCGGGGAATTCGCCGGTGTTCCCGCTGATACCGATGGAGCCGACGATGCCGTTGCCGCTGTCGACGATCGGGACCGCGACCGCTGTGATCCCGCGTTGACGTTCGTCGATCGACACGGCGTACCCGTTCTTTCGTGCCGCGGCCAGATCGTCGCGGATGTACTCGGAGTCCAGCACCGTGCCGTCGGCGAGAGTGATCGTGCCCAGCCGTGCGACGAGGGTGTCGAGGTCGGTTCGACGGTCGTGGGCCAGGAAGACCTTGCCGGCCGCACCCGGATAGAGCGGCAGTCGTTCGCCGATCGGCAAGGAGTACTGCGGTCGTTGCCCCCGTTCGACGCGGTCGATGAGCACGCGATGGTCCTGCACGCGGACGTACAGGGACACGGTGAAGCCACTGGAGTCGGCGAGCTGCTCCAGCACGGGCCTGGCCACCAGTCGTAGCGGACTGGTGGCCGCGAAGGCGTGGGCCGTCGACAACGCGGCCGGGCCGGCCGTGTATCCGTCCGCGTGTCTGCTCGCGTAACCGTGGTCGGTGAGCACGCCGACGAGGCGCTGCGTGGTGGCGACATGCAGTCCCGACCGGTGGGCGAGTTCTGTCAGCCGCAACGGTCGCTGCGCCAGTTCCAGGACCTTGAGGACCTCGAACGCTCGATGGACCGAGCGCATCGTGCTGCCGGTGCCGGTACTTGCCACGTGCTCGCCTCCTGTCTCGACCCGAAACTATCACTGCATGAGAAGTTTGCTCACATTTCTTGACTCTCCAACTGGGTGCGATCGAGACTCTCGTTTAGTGATTGTAGTTATCACACTATGAGAAGGATGATCGATGAGGATCGCGGTGCTCGGTCTGGGTGAGGCCGGAACCATCTATGCGGAAGGCTTCGCCCGCAGTGGCGCCACCGTCGCCGGCTTCGACCCCGTGGTGTCGTCCACACCGGACGGCGTGGTGCGCGCGGCTGGTGTGGACGACGCTGTCCGCGGCGCCGATGTGGTGCTCAGTCTCGTGACAGCCGAACACGCGGTCGGCGTGGCGCGCGAGGCGCAGGCGTATTTGGGGGCGTCGGCGATCTACGCCGACCTCAACGCGGCGTCCCCACAGCGGAAATCGGAGGTGGCGGCGGCTCTGGGCGAGGCGCAGGATCGCTGCGTGGACGTGGCCGTCATCGGATCGGTACCGACGTTCGGCGCCAGGACGGCGCTCGTGATCTCCGGCGCTGCGGCCGAGGAAGCCGCGGAGGTATTCCGGGCGCTCGGGGCCGACGTGGATGCCATCGGCGGACGGCCCGGGGACGCCTCGCGTCGGAAGATCCTCCGCACCGTCTTCATGAAGGGACTCGGGGCGATCATCACCGAGGCCGTCGACGCAGGAGAGGCCGCGGGCGAGAGCGCGTGGGTCCGGCGCCAGATCGCCGCGGAGCTGGCCGGGGGAGAGACGGCACTCGACCGGCTCGACCGCGGCACCCGCAAACACGCCCGTCGGCGGGCGCACGAGTCCGAGGCAGCCGCCGACCTCGTCGCCTCTCTCGGCGTGGTCCCGACGCTCGCCACCGCTACCGCCGATCGGCATCGCGCCTTGACCGGCCAGCCCGCGCGCGATCTGGGGGCACTCCTGGATGCGTACTCCACAGTCCCGACGGCCGCGATCGGTGACGCGCGCGACCGGCTGGGTGTCGTCGACCCTCGGATTCGTGCGATGTGCCCCGGCAGTCACATCGCGGGCCGCGCACTGCCCGTCACCTGCAGGCCCGGTGACAACAAGGGCATTCATGAGGCCCTCACGGTGAGCCGTCCCGGGGACATCCTGGTCGTCAACGGGGGAGGCGACGCCTCCCGGGCCCTCATGGGTGAACTCATCGCACACCGCGCGATCAACCGCGGAGTCCGCGGCATGGTGATCGACGGAGCCGTGCGCGACGTGGAAGCACTGCAGGAGGCGGATTTCCCCGTGTGGGCAGTGGGCCGCTCGCCCGCTGGCCCCTACAAGTCCGGCCCGTTCCGCCTCGAGGGCCGTGCGGCGATCGGGGGAGTCGTGGTGCATCGCGGCGACATCGTCGTGGCCGATGGGGACGGCGTGATCGTCGTTCCGGTGGCCGAGGCCGAACGCGTGCTCGCAGGCGCGCGTGCCGTCCTCGACGACGAGGCGTCCCGGCACACCGCGATCCTCGCCGAACGCGGCCGCTGACCGGCGGCGCCGACCTTCTCCCACACCCCGCTCCACCGTCGAAGAGGGGACGTCCCCATGCCCACAGGGCTCATCGCACTCGGCGCGTTCATCGCCGTCATCATCGGCTGGAATGTGATCCTCAAACGCAACATGGGCGAAGCCATGCTCGTCGGCTTCGTCGTGACCGCATGTTTCGCGGGCTCGGATGCGCCGAGCGCCGCCGTCGCGGGCATGTTGGGGGCGCTGGACGAAGAAGTGCTGTACGCGGCCATCGCCTTCGTCTTCATGGCGTACGTCGTCGACCGGACCGGAGTCATCCAGCGTCTGCTGGAGATCCTCAACTCCGTGGTCGGCCGCGTGCGTGGCGGCCCCGCGCTCGTCGACACGGCAGGATCGGCCGCGATGGGAGCGCTGTCGGGATCCAACTCCGGCAACACGGCAGCCACCGGCGCGTTCACCGGTCCGTGGATGGTGCGGTCCGGCTGGTCGCCGACCCGCAGCGCAACGGTGATGGCGGGCAACGGAGGGCTCGGCGCCGCCATGCCGCCCAGTACCTCCATGGTCATCATGATCGGATTCGCGGGGTCACTGGTGACCACGGGCGAGATCTACCTGGCACTGCTGACCGCAGGCATTTACCAGGTGATCTGGCGCGTGCTGCTCATCGCCTACTTCGTCCGCAAGGACGGGATCAGCAGGACGCCGGACGAACGGTTGCGTCCGTTGCGCCAGGCCCTGCACGAGGGTGGCACCGCATTGCTGGTCGTGCTCGGGGCGCTCGTGCCGATCGTGCTCACCGTCGGTCCCCTCGGCGACCTGCTCATGCGCCCCGAACTGCTCGGTGCATCGCTCGAGGACATCTCGATCCTCACGTGGATCCCCATCCTCGTGACGGCGCTCGCCCTGGTGGTGGGCCGTCGCACGTTGCCGAGAAGTGTCGGCGCCTGGGGCGACTGGTTCGCCGAGGCCATGCCGCGCTTCTCGAGCATCGGCGCCCTGCTGTTCTTCGCCGTCTCGTCGAGCGAGGTGCTCGGCGAACTCGGGCTGGCCGATGACATCGACGCCATCCTCAACGGTCTCCAGCTGAACAAGTACGTCATGGCTCTCGTGGTCGCGATCCTCGTCGCGGTGGTCGCCGGGCCGCTGTCGTCCACCGCCACCCTGACCGCCGTCGGACAGGTGTCGCTGCTCGCGCTGATCTCCGTGGGGGTGGACCCCGTACTGGCCGTGACGGCGATTCTCGTGTTCGCCTCGACCGAAGGGGCTTCCCCGCCCGCGTCCGGGTCGATCTTCGTCGCAGCAGGGTTGACCGGCGCGAAACCGGAGAAGATGTTCCTGCCGCTGATCGGTTACTTCATGATCCCCGTCCTGGTGATCGGCTGTCTGATCGCGTGGGGCTTCCTCCCCGTCCTCGGCTGACCGTCCTGAAAGGAACTCCGTGACCAGCACCGTGAAGCTCCGTGCGCGCACCCTCTGTCGTCGCGTGTTCACCGGCACGCTCCTGCTGTTCCTGGCGATGGCGTGCGTGTTGGTCGGCACCCAGCTCGTCGGGGTCGTCCTCATGCAGCCCGGCCTCGTGAGCTGGGGGTCGGACGTGCTGCTGACCCCGTGCATCACCGCTGCCGTCGTCTTCGGGGTGGTGGCGTTCGTCAGTGCGTACGTCATGCCTGCCGAGGCCGCGGGTGGTGACTGATCCACCTCACGCCGGGGCGGCGGTGCTGCCCCGCGGGGTGAGGATCGGTTTCAGCACCACGTCCTTGGTGGCGGTGCGCTGGTCGTCGAGCCGTTCCGCGCACGCCTGCACCGCGAACTCCGCCATCTCCGTCGCGTCCTGCCTGATCGTCGTGAGATCCACATAGGACAGGCAGGCGGTGCGGCTGTCGTCGTAGCCCACGATCGACACGTCCTCCGGGCAGCGCACGCCGGCGCGGCCCAGCGTGTGCATCAGCCCCTCGGCGCAGCTGTCGTTCGCGGCGAACACCGCGGTCGGCATCTCGGATCGCCCGAGCAGCTCCCGTGCGGCGCGTGCTCCGGACTCCTCGGTGTAGTCGCCGGGCAGCACCTCGGTGTGCTCGGCCAGGCCGTGTTCGCGCATCCGGTCGCGGTAGCCGGCACGCCGGTCGGCGGACCCCGGCAGTGCCGCACCGTCGACGTGCACGATGCGGCGGTGTCCGAGCTCCACCAGGTGATCGACCGCCAGCTTCGCGCCGTCGACGTCGGCCACCCGCACGCTGTCGATCCCCGGCGCACCCGTGTGCTGGCCGATCTCCACCACCGGAACCTGTTCAGCCACCTTCGTCAGGTGGGCGGGCGACTCGATCGACAGACCGATGAGGATCACGGCCTCGCACCGCAGCCCGAGCAGTTCGTCGACCGCCTTCCGCACACCCCGCGTCGGCAGGATGGCGCCCAGCACGATGCTGTAGTCGAGCCTGGCCGCCGTGGCGTAGAGCCCCTCGATCACCAACGGGTCCAACGAGTGCTCCATGGTGAACAGCACGCCGAGCTGGCGGCTCCGGGCGCGGCGCAGCAGCTGTGCAGCCGTGTCGGCGTGGAATCCGAGGTCCTCGGCCACGCGCAGGACGTGTTCGCGCGTGTGCGCGTTGGGGCCGGGCTTGTCACCGAGCACCAGCGACACGGTCTGCCGGGACACGCCCGCCCGCGCGGCGACGTCCGACATCGTGGGTCGCCTGGTGGCGTCGCTGCCCTCCGACCGCGGCATTCGTCTCTCCTGCTCCGAGCGCGTGTGCCGGGGATGCTACCGACGCGCCCGCCCGCCGGAACCGCGCGGCACCCCGGCGAGGCAGATCACACGGTCTCGACTTGAACGATCCCGACCGGTCCTGCGATCCTGGATTTGGCACGTGCCAAACAGCTCACGACGCCGAGAGCTCCGTTGCCGTCGCCGCATCCCTCCACTCGCCGTATCCACCCCGCCGTGCCTACACCGCCGTGCCTACACCGTCGTGCCCAAGTCGTCGTAGTCCACGTCGTCGTAGTCCACGTCGTCGTATCCAGGAAAGGCCCTGCCCTATGGCTTTGGCGTTGTGCGCTCTCGCGCTCGGAGCGTTCGCCATCGGCACCACCGAGTTCGTGGTCATGGGCCTGCTGCCACAGGTGGCGGGCGGCCTCGACGTGTCCGTGTCCACCGCGGGCAACCTGATCTCCGCCTACGCGCTCGGCGTCGTGGTCGGCGCACCGCTGCTGACCGCGCTGGCCACGAGGCTGGGACGGAAGCAGGCGCTGTTGGCCTTCCTCGGCCTGTTCGTACTGGGCAACCTCGCGACCGTGCTCGTGCCCGGCTACGGCGCGGTGTTCGCCTCGCGGGTCGTCGCCGGGCTGCCGCACGGTGCCTACCTCGGTGCGGCCAGTCTCGTCGCGGCACAGCTCGTCGACCCCACCCGTCAGGCCACGGCCGTCGCGCGGGTGCTGATGGGACTGACGGTCGCCAACATCGTCGGTGTGCCCGCGGGCACGTTCCTCGGGCAGGTCTTCGGCTGGCGCGCTGCGTTCCTGGTCGTCGCGGTCCTGGGCCTGGCGGCCGCAGCGGGCGTCGCGGCGTTCGTACCGGTGATGGCGAAGCCCGAGGGCATCGGCCTGCGCAGGGAGGTCGTCGCACTCGGCCGCAAGCAGGTCGTGCTGGGCCTGACCACCGCGGTGTTCGGGTTCGCCGGGGTGTTCGCCGTCTACAGCTACATCTCGCCGATGCTGACCGAACTGGCGGGCATGGGCGACGGTGCGGTCCCGGTCGTACTCGCGCTGTTCGGCGTCGGCATGACGGCGGGGTCGTTGATCGTGGGGCCGCTCGCGGACCGTGCGTTGCGCCCGACGATCTACGGTTCCCTGGCGGCGTTGGCCGTCGTGCTCGTGCTGTTCCGGTTCGCGATCGAGGCGCCGTGGTCGGCGGTGATCATGGCCGTCGTGCTCGGTGCCGTCGGTTTCGGCGTCACCGCGCCGCTGCAGGTGCTGATCATGCGCAAGGCCGGGGACGCGCCGACACTCGCGGCCGCCTCGAACCACTCGGCGTTCAACCTGGCCAACGCCGGGGGAGCGTGGCTCGGTGGCGTCGGCATCAGTGCCGGACTCGGCTACGCCTCGCCCGTACTCATCGGCGCCGTGCTGGCCGTGGTCGGCCTGGGGATCGCGCTCGCCGCCGGTGCGATCGACCGCGACCGGACGGAGGATTCCGGGCAGGCAGCCGAGCCCGCGGCATCCGGCGGCGCCGAGCACACCGACACCGTGGGAGCCGCCGAACCGGTGGAGGCCGTGGCCGAGCGCGTCTGCTGACGCCGGCGGCAGCGCCGGTCGAGCGGTGCCCGGCCGGCGTTGCCGCCTCACGACGGTTGGTACGTCTCCAGGGCGTGGGTGCGGCGAACGAGGTCGCGCAGGTCGTCGAGTCCACCGTGGACCAAGCCGGCCGCACGTGCCTGCACCAGCACGTTGCCGGTGGCCGTCGCCTCGACGGGGCCGGCGACCACCGGCCTGCCGGTACGTTCGGCGGTGAGCCTGCACAGCAGCGTGTTGCGGCAGCCACCGCCGACGATGTGCACGACCGACACCGTCCGGCCGGTGAGTTTCTCGGCCTCGGTGATCGTGCGGGCGTAGGCCTGCGCCAGGCTTTCCAGGATGCATCGGGTGAACTCGGCGCGGGTGCGGGGGACCGGTTCGTCGTGTTCGGACAGCCACGCCGCGATCCGTGCCGGCATGTCACCGGGCGGCAGGAAACGCTCGTCGTCGGTGTCGAACACCGGAACCCTGCCCGGCGGGACGTCCGCTGCTTCGGCGAGCAGTGCGGGCAGGTCGACGTCCACGCCCTCGGAGCGCCACTGTGCGACGGACTCGTCGAGCAGCCACAGTCCCATGACGTTGTGCAGGTAACGGATCCGGTCGTCCACCCCGCGTTCGTTGGTGAATCCCGCAAGCCGCGACTCGTCCGACAGGATGGGCTCGTCGAGTTCGACGCCCACCAGCGACCACGTGCCGCACGAGATGTAGGCGAACGACTCGTCGGCCGCGGGCACGGCCACCACCGCCGAGGCCGTGTCGTGCGAACCGACCGCGGTGACCGGAATCGGCGGCCCTCCCGCCACGGCGGTGTCGCCGATGCGTTCCCCCGGCGATACCAGCGGTGCGAACAGGGACGACTCGAACCCCAGCCGTTCGAGCAGTTCCGTGTTCCACGCACGTCCGTCGGTGGTGAGCAGTCCGGTGGTCGAGGCGTTGGTGCGTTCGGCCACCTCGGCACCGGTGAGCCAGTGCGCCAGCAGATCCGGCAGGAGCAACAGCCGGTCGGCGACGTCGAGCAGCCCGGCGCGCCGCTCGGCGGCCAGCTGGAACACGGTGTTGAACGGCAGGTGCTGGAGTCCGTTGTGCCGGTACAGCTCCTCGGGTCCGACGACGGCGTGCACGTCGCGGACGCCGGCTGCGGTGCGGTCGTCGCGGTAGTGATACGGGATCCCGAGCAGCGAGCCCGACCTCAGCAGTCCGTAGTCGACCGCCCACGAGTCGATGCCCACGCTCGCCACGTCGTCGCATCGACGCGTGGCATCGGCGATGCCGGAGCACACGTTCCGGTACAGCTCCAGGACGTTCCAGTGCAGACCGTCCGGAATGGACACCGGAATGTTGTCGAACCGGCGCACGGTCTCGATCCGCAACGCGTCCGGGCCGACGTGGCCCACCATGACCCGCCCGCCGGAGGCGCCCAGATCGACGGCGGTGACGCTGCCAGCGGCGCCCGTCATCGCAGGAACGCCGCCGCGACGCCGGCATCCACCGGAACGTGCAATCCCGTGGTGTGGCTCAGATCGCCACCGGTCAGCGCGAACACCGCGTTCGCCACGTGCTCGGGCAGCACCTCGCGTTTCAGCAGCGTGCGCTGAGCGTAGAACGCGCCCAGTTCCGACTCGGGAACGCCGTAGACCTTCGCCCGTTCGGCGCCCCACCCGCCGGCGAAGATGCCGCTGCCGCGGACCACGCCGTCGGGATTGACGCCGTTGACCCGGATGCCGTACTGGCCGAGCTCGGCGGCCAGCAGCCGGACCTGGTGGGCCTGGTCGGCCTTCGTCGCCGAGTAGGCGATGTTGTTGGGCCCGGCGAACACGCTGTTCTTCGAGACGATGTAGACGATGTCCCCGCCCATGTCCTGCGCGATGAACACCTCGGCGGCGGCGCGGCTGACGAGGAACGAGCCCTTCGCCATGACGTCGTGTTGGCGGTCCCAGTCCTCGGCCGTGGTCTCCAACAGCGGCTTCGACAGCGACAACCCCGCGTTGTTGACCACCAGGTCGATGCCGCCGAAGGCGAGGACCGCCTCCCGGACGGCGGCGGCGATCCCCGCCTCGTCGGTGACGTCGGCGCGCAGACCGACGGCGACATCGGACGAACCGAGTTCGGCCGCCGCCGCGGTGGCCTTGTCGGCGTCGAGGTCGGCGAGCACGACGTTGGCACCCTCGCGGGCCAGCCGCTCCGCGGTGGCCTTGCCGATCCCGGAGGCCGCGCCCGTGACGAGCGCGATGCGCGTCGCGAGTGGCTTCGGCGCAGGCCGCCTGCGCAGCTTCGCCTCCTCGAGTTCCCAGTACTCGATGCGGAACTTCTCCGACTCGTCGATCGGCCGGTAGCTCGACAGTGCCTCGGCGCCGCGCATCACGTTGATCGCGTTGACGTAGAACTCGCCCGCGACGCGTGCGGTCTGCTTGTCCCCGCCGAAGCTGAACATGCCGACGCCGGGCACGAGCACGATCGCCGGGTCGGCTCCGCGCATCGGCGGTGAGTCCTCGGTCGCGTACCGGTGGTAGTAGTCGGCGTAGTCCTGCCGGTAGCGGGCGTGCAGCTCGCGCAGCCGCTCCACGCACTCGTCGATCGGCGCCGATGCGGGCAGGTCCAGCACGAGCGGCTTGACCTTCGTACGCAGGAAGTGGTCCGGGCAGCTCGTGCCGAGCTCGGCCAACCGCGGGTGCTCGGCGCGCGCGAGGAAGTCCAGCACCTCGTCACTGTCGGTGAAATGGCCGACCTGCCTGCGGTCGGTGCTCGCCAGGCCGCGGATCACGGGCGCGAGCGCGGCGGCCTTGTTCCGCCGTTCCTGCTCGGGCAGCGGGGCGTAGCCGTCCAGGACGGGGCCGAACGGTTCCGGCCTGCCGTGCTCGGCGATGTAGGCCGCGGCGGTGTCGATCATCCACAGCGAGTTGCGTTCGCACTCCTCGCTCGTCGCGCCCCACGCCGTGATGCCGTGGCCGCCGAGGACGACCCCGACGGCGTCCGGGTTGTCCCGTTTGACGTCGGCGATGTCCTGGCCCAGCTGCCAGCCCGGCCTGCGCCACGGCACCCACACGACGGCACCGCCGAAGATCTTCTCGGTCAACGCGGGGCCGTCGGCGGCGGTCGCGATCGCGATGCCGCTGTCCGGATGCAGGTGGTCCACGTGGTCGGCCTCCACGAGACCGTGCATGGCCGTGTCGATCGACGGCGCTGCTCCGCCCTTGCCGTGGAGCGTGTAGTCGAAGGCGGCGACCATCTCGTCCTCGCGGTCGAGGCCGGGATACACCTCGCGCAGCGCGCGCAGCCGGTCCAGCCGCAGCACCGCAAGGCCCTTCTCGGTCAACGTACCGAGATCACCACCGGATCCCTTGACCCACAACAGGTCGACGGGCCGTCCGGTGACCGGGTCGAGGTCGGTGCCCTTCGCCGAGGCGTTGCCTCCGGCGAAGTTGGTGTTCTTCGGGTCGGATCCGAGCCGGTTGCTGCGTGCCAGCAGATCGGCGACGACGGAATCGGCGGTGGTCACGATGTTCTCCTTCACCTGCGAACGGTCCGGGGTGGATCGGCCGGTCATGCGCCCCAGCCCGCCTGGGTGCCGCCGACCCGCTCCTGCTCCAGTCGCCGCTGGTGGCCGGACTCGGCGTAGGCGCGCATCGGGTCGGCGGGCAGGCCGCGCGCGGCCCGCCACTGTGCGAGCTCGCCGCGGACGTCGGTCTGGAACGCGTCCATGAGCACCTCGTTGGCGCCGAGGACGTCGTGGTCGGCCTGCGCCTTCTCCAGCGCGGCTCGGTCGACCATCAGCGCCCGCGCGGTCATCTCCTGGACGTTGAGCACCGAACGGATCTGGCCGGGGATCTTGTCCTCGACGTTGTGGCACTGGTCGAGCATGAACCGCACCGGCGACCCCTCGTCGAGGCCACCGCCCACCACGACCTCGTGGAGGATGCGGAAGAGCTGGAACGGGTCGGCCGCGCCGACGATGAGGTCGTCGTCGGCGTAGAACCGGGAGTTGAAGTCGAACGACCCGAGCCTGCCGAGGCGCAGCAGCTGCATGACGATGAACTCGATGTTCGTGCCGGGGGCGTGGTGCCCGGTGTCCAAACACACCAGTGCGCGATCGCCGAGTGCGCTGACGTGGGCGAGCGAGGTGCCCCAGTCGGGCACGTCGGTGTGGTAGAAGGCCGGTTCGAAGAACTTGTACTCGAGCACCAGCCGCTGGTGCGGTGCGAGCCGCTCGTAGATCGTGGCGAGGGACTCGGCGAGGCGGTCCTGCCTGGCCCGCAACGAATCCTGTCCCGGGTAGTTGGTGCCGTCGGCGAGCCAGATCTTCAGATCCGTCGAACCGGTCGCGTGCATGATGTCGATGCAGCGCAGGTGGGCGTCGATGGCCTTCTGCCGGATGCGCGCGTCGGAGTGGGTGAGGCTGCCGAACTTGTAGTCCTCGTCCTGGAACGTGTTCGAGTTGATCGTCCCGAGCGCGATGCCGAGGTCGGCGGCGTGGCGGCCGAGCGCGGCGTAGTCGTCCACCGTGTCCCACGGGATGTGCAGCGCCACGGTCGGCGCGAGACCCGTGAGCTCGTGCACCTTCGCGGCGTCGGCGATCTTCTCCTCGGGAGTGCGCGGAGTACCCGGAGTGCCGAAGACCTTGAACCGCGTGCCCGAGTTGCCGAAGGCCCAACTCGGCAATTCGATCGCCTGCCGCGCGAGTGTCGGGGTGATGTCGGAGAACTGGGGCATCAGGTGTGCGTCCCTTCGTGCGTCGGGTCGGTACCGGAAAGCTGGTCCTCCAGGTGGAAGACCTCCTGGAGCACGGTGGCGGTCTGGTCGGCGCGGCCGTCACCGACGAAGAACTCGCTCATCTCGGCCTCCCACCGTGCGGCGACCTCCGAGCGAGCGAGGTAGGCGTCCGCGCGCTCCACCGACTCGGTCTCGTAGTAGCCGATGAGCAGGCCGTCCTCGCGCAGGAACAACGAGTAGTTCCGTCTGCCCGCCGCCTCGATCTCCCTGAGCATCTCGGGCCACACCGCGGCGTGCCGCCTGCGGTACTCGTCGAGCCGGTTCGGGTCGACCTGGAGCTGGAAGCACACCCTGATCACGACCGCACCGCCAGATCGCCCTCGGGAGGCTGGGTTCCGTAGCGTTCGTCCTCGATGTCGCGCAGCGTCCTGCCCTGCGTGTTGGGTGCGCCGATCGTGCCGACGAGCAGCGCGACCACGAGCAGCGCGAGGATGATCACGCCGACGCCCTTGAGCCCCAGGTGGGTCAGCATCATCGGGAACCAGACGCTGAGCAGTCCGACGACCACCCGCGCGGCCAGGAACAGCACACCCTGTGCGCTGGCGCGGTACTGGGTGGCGAACAGCTCGCTGGTCCACAGGCCGTAGAACGCCTGCGCACCGATACCGGACGACACACCCCAGCCGATCGCGAAGAACAGCAGCGTGCCCGTGCCGGGCGGGGCGTAGATGAGTGCCGCCCAGGCGAGGATGCCGAGCAGAGCGCCGGAGAAGTAGAGCCAACGCCTGCTGACCCGGTCGGCCAGGAGCATGAAGCCGAGATAGGTCGCCAGGCTCGTGCAGCCCCACACGACCACCTGGAGCAGGTACTGCTGGGTGACCTCGGTGAAGCCGGCTGCGTCGTAGACCCGCGGCTGGAAGATGCCCGCTTGGCCGGCCACGGCGTTCCACAGTGCGTAGACGCCGAACAGGAACAGCATCGCGGTGATGTTGACGCGTTTGGTGAGCAGGCCCCGCAGGCTGGCCAGGAAGGTGACGCGCTGACCGGAGTTGGCACGGTTGGTCCAGATCTCCGACTCCGCAAGGCCACGGCGGACCCACCACGTGACGGCGGCGACGACGAACAGGTGGGCGAAGATGATCCTGCTGCCGAGCAGTCCGAGCGGTTCGAGGGCGGCGGCCAGCAGGTACCCCATCATGGGGCCGATCGACCACGCCAGCTGTGCGGTGCCGACGTGCGCGGCCCTGCGGTCGGCCGGTGCCTCCTCGGCGATGTAGGTCCACGACGCCGTGACGCCGGCGCCCACCGCGATACCGGTGAGGACGAACGCGGTGAGCAGCATGGCGAACGACGTGGCGAACACCGCCAGCAGCGAGCCGAGCATGAACAGCAGCAGGTCGTAGGTGTAGATGAACTTTCTGCCGTACCGGTCGCAGAGGGGACCGCCGATGGCGGCGCCCGCCGCCGCACCGAACGCGTTGGCGCTCAGCGAGGCGAGCAGTCCGACCGCGAGGTCGTCCAGCCCGAAACTCTCCTGCCAGAGGCTCAGGCTCGTCGCGATCGCGATGATCGAGCCCGCCTCGATGTAGTTCGACATGGCCACCGCGATCGTCGCTCGCCAGCCTGTCGTGCGTCGTGCGCCCACTCGGACCGTCATTGGTACTCCCGCTTCAGCCGCCGTTGGTTGAATCGTTTTAACGGACGATAGGGGACCACGAACGTGGGAACAAGAGCGGGTGCGAATCCGGGTCAGCGACGGGTGAGGCTCGATCGCCGGACGACCAGTTCGGGGGTGAACTCGACGTTGTGGTGCGCGTGCGGTTCGTCGCCCGAGATCTCGCGGACCAGCAGTTCGGTCGCCGTCGCGCCCATCTGCGTGGCGGGCTGGCGGACCGAGGTGAGCGGTACCGCGGCGGCTGCGGCGAAGTCGATGTCGTCGTAGCCGACGAGCGCGATGTCGTCGGGGACCCGGATGCCCGCGGCGACCAGTGTCTGCAGCACTCCGAGAGCGATGAGATCGTTGGCGCAGAACACGGCGGTCGGCCGAGGGCTCCGGCCCAGCAGGCGGGAGCCCGCGTCGCGACCCGCCTCGACGTCGAGGCGTTCGGTCTCGACGACGGTCAGGGCGCCGGGGTCGACGCCGGCGTCGGTCAACGCGAGCAGGGCGCCGTCGCGTCGGTCACGGCACTGGTTCAGGGGCATGGGCCCGCTGAGGTAGGCGATGTCGCGGTGGCCCTGTTCCAGCAGGTGGCCGACCGCGAGCCGGCCGCCTGCGACGTCGTCGACCGACACCGAGCAGGCCTCGTCGCCGGAGGCGACGCGGTCGAGGAAGACGTAGGGGATGCCGTGTCTGCGCAGCAGCGACAGCGACGGGGTCGAGCTTTCGGTGGGCGTGACCAGGACACCGCGGACGCGCTGCTCGGCGAACAGTCCGAGGTAGAACTCCTCGGCGGCGAGGTCCTGCGAGCTGTCGCAGAGCATGACGCCGAGCCCGTCGGCGCGCGCGGCCTGTTCGGCGCCGTGCGCCATGCCCACGAAGAACGGGTTGCGCATGTCCAGCACGAGCAGACCCAGGATGCGGCTGCTGCCTGCGCGCAGTTGACGTGCGGATTCGCTGCGCACGTAGCCGAGTTTCTCGACGGCGCGCAGCACGCGGGCGTGCGTGTCGGGGGACAGCAGCTCGGGGTGGTTGAGCGCGTTCGACACCGTGGCCACCGACACGTCCGCCTCGCGGGCGACGTCCTTGATGCGCACTCCCGGGGAACGGTTATCGGATCGGCCGGCCAATCCCGCTCCCGCCGACGGGGCCGCGGTGGCCGCTGTGGCCACGTCGCGTACCGATGGATCCGTTCATGATCGCACCCTAACGCACTTGAATCGTTTTCACGGTGGTGGCGCGCCGAGGAAGCGGATGTCAAGTCCGAACCGCTCACTGTGGACGGTGGTTGCCGAGATGTCGGGCGGGCTGGCCGGCGATGTGGACCCAATGGCACCGGGTCGGGTTGACGGTGGGCGGAGATGACGGTGCTGACGGTGATGGCGGGGAAGGTCGACTTCAAGAAGACGCTGGAGGCGTATCGCGCGCGGCGGAATCGCTTCGACGTGATCGACGTCCCCGAACTGCGGTACCTCATGGTCGACGGACACGGCGACCCGAACGGTTCGCCGCTGTTCACCGGTGCCGTTGAGGCGTTGTATCCGGCGGCGTACGCACTGAAGTTCGCCAGTAAGACCGAGCTCGGACGGGACTACGTCGTGATGCCGCTGGAAGGTCTGTGGTGGGCCGACGACATGACGGCGTTCACGACCGCGCGGGACAAGCACCGGTGGCAGTGGACACTCCTGCTCATGGTTCCGGAGTGGACGGACGAGGCGGCTTTCGATGCAGCGGTCGGCAAGGTCGCTGCGAAGGGCAGGACCGCGCGGGTGCGCGATGTCCGCATGGGAACGCTCATCGAAGGCCGGTGCGTGCAGACACTGCACGTCGGCCCCTTCGACGAGGAGGCAGGCGTGCTCGCCCGAATGCACCACGAGGTGATCCCCGAGGCAGGACTGCGCATGACCGGACCCCACCACGAGATCTACCTGACCGACCCGCGCAGAACCCGTCCGGAGAAGCAACGCACCATCCTGCGCCAACCCGTGGAGGAGATCCGCTAGCCGCGAGGCAGGGTGTGGTGCTCCTGGGATCACCGGGGCCTGGATGGCGTCGACGGTTCGGGTCACGGTCGACGTATGAGAACGATTCGCCGTTCTGCGGCGGTCTGTCTGGCCGCGGTCATCGCGGCCGGATGCGCCGCCGGTTCACCGCACCGTGCCGCCGTGTCCACCACGGCGGAAGACTCCAGGCTCGAAGGGACGACGATGAACGACCCAACACCCGGCGGCTCAGCACCCGACGGCTCAACACTCCAGGCTCCGACAACCGACGACCCGGCGCGGCCGGACCCCGGGCATCCCTACGTGGGGATGTGGGTCACCGCAGATGGGCACATCCGGCAGGAGTTGCTGCCCGACGGTCGCTACGACGAGGCACGTGGCGCTCGGCAGAGCGCCTACACCGGTCGATACCGGGTCGCGGGCGAACGTATCGAGTACCGCGACGACACCGGGTTCAGCGCCGACGGCGAGTTCGACGGCGACGTGTTGCACCACGGGGGCTACGTCTTCTATCGCGAGGGCAGTCCGGCGCACCGGCGTGCCGTCGACGGCGCTTCGTGATCGCCGACCTCCGACCGTGCTCGCGTGTATCGTGGGCACATCTATAACGATCGATACAGAATAGGGGCCGATGGTGCGGGCTGTCGTGTCGGGGAACGGGCGAGGGGCGTTCACGCTGTCGGAGGTTCCGGACCCGAGCCCGGCGCTGGGTGAGGCGCTGGTGCAGGTCGATGCGTTCACGGTCAATTTTGGGGAGATCCACGGCGGGCTCACGCCGCCACAGGCCGGGACCGTGCCGGGCTGGGAGGCCGCCGGTGTCGTGGTGCGCGCGGCGCGGGACGGCTCGGGGCCACGGGAGGGAACCCCGGTTCTGACACTCGGCGTCGGCGGCGGGTGGGCGGAGTTGCGGGCGGTGCCGGCACACCTGATGGCTCCACTCTCCGACGGCGCCGACCTCGGCGCCGCGAGCACAGTGGGAATCGCCGGTGCGAGTGCCCTGCGCGCGATCCGACGTCTGGGCGATGTGCGCGGGCGGCGTGTGCTGGTCACCGGTGCCACGGGCGGAGTGGGGCGGTTCGCGGTGCAGCTGCTCCGCGACGCCGGCGCGGTTCCGGTCGCGGCCACGCGCAAGGTCGAACGGCGGCGCGCCGAACTGATCGCCCTCGGCGCGGCCGAGGTCGTCCCCGATCCGGCCACAGTGGACGGACCGGTGCACGGTGTCGTCGACACCGTGGGCGGGGACCAGCTCGTGTCGGCCTACGGACTCCTCGCCGAAGGGAGTGTGCTGGTCATGGTGGGACATTCGTCCGAGCAGGACGTGGTGTTCCCGTGCGGGAGCCTCCTCGGCGGACCGGGTACGCACGACCGCACGCTGACGAGCTTCTTCCTACTGTCGACCACACCCGACCTCGGCGACGACCTGAGGATGCTGGCCGATCGGGTGGCCGCCGGAGAGCTCGATCCCGGCATCGCGTGGCGAGGACCGTGGCAGTCTTTGTCGGAGGCGACCACGGCGATGCTGGACAGAACGCTGCACGGCAAGGCCGTGGTCGAGGTGCGTTGATCGTGGCGTGTCGTGGTCGTTGAGGTCGGCTGTCACATCCGTTCAGTGCGTCTCGTCCTTCCGATAGAGACCGACCGAACCGGAGGACAGCATGGCGAAGGAGATCACGGTCGTCGGCGGCGGCCTGGCCGGCCTGGTCGCGGCGATCGAAGCGGCCGAACGCGGTGCGAGGGTGACGCTCCACGAGGCACATTCGACACTCGGCGGGCGCGCGCGTGCCACGTCGGGACCGCACGTGGCGCACGACGGAGCCCACGTGTTCTACGCCGATGGCCCACATTGGAGGTGGCTGACCCGCCATGGCGTGATCGGGCGGCTCGGCATGCCGTCGCTGCGTGAGGCCGGGATCGGCTTTCGCGTCGAGGGCGGACTGCGGCGGTTACCGCCGCGGCGGTTCCTGACGATGCTGCTCGCCCACCGCGGCCGGACGGCGCCCGTGGACCGCGACTTCCACTCGTGGGCGAGCGACCTCGTCGGCGAGGACGCGGCACGTCAGGCCGCGCACGCCATCGCCGCCGCCACCTACGACGCCGACACCGGGCGGCTGTCGGCCGCGTTCGTGTGGCACCTGCTCAAGCGCGTGTTCGCGCCGAAACCGCCCGCGGTGCGGTGGGTCGTCGGCGGTTGGCAGTCCGTTGTGGACCGACTGGCTGCGACGGCGGGCGCGCGGGGTGTGGACATCGTGCTTGGCTCGCGGATCACCGAGGTGCCGAACACGCCCACCATCGTCGCCACCGAACTGGCTTCCGCCCGGCGGTTGCTCGGGGACGACACGCTCCGGTGGGACAGCGGGCACGCCGCGCTCCTGGACATCGCGGTTCCGCGCGGCCGAGGGGACCGGTTCGTCGTGTTCGACCTCGACGAGGGCGGGTTCCACGAGTGCTACTCGGCCCAGGACGCCACGGTTGCTCCCGCCGGGGAGTCCCTGTTCCAGTTGCAGATGCCGGTCCGTGAGGGCGAGCGGAAGGCCGACGCCGCATCCCGACTGGCACGACTCGCGGACCGGACCGTCCCCGGGTGGCGGGAACGGGCGACGTGGCACCGGACCGCGACCGCACAGGGGCGTACCGGAGCGATCGACCGGCCGGGCCGGACATGGCGCGACCGGCCGGCCATCGACCGCGGGGGAGACGTCTACCTCGTCGGCGACATGGTCGCCGCCCCCGGCATGCGGGGCGAGATCTCCGTCAACAGCGCGGTGCACGCCGCCACGCTGGCCTGCGCTCGAACGTGACCCCGCGCCGTGCCGGACGGTTACTGCGCCGGCAGTCGTGCCCCCGTGTCGGCGTGGAAGGCATGCACCTCGTCGGCGCTGGTGATCGCCACGCGGACCGTCTCGCCGAGCTTCGGGGGCGTCCGCCCGTCGGCACGGACGACGAACCGCTCCGGCCGCTCGCCCACCCGCACCGTGCCGTGTACGTACGCATCCGCCCCGAGCTCCTCGACGAGCTCGACCGTCATCGCCGCGCCGTCCTCGCCGGTGCCCGCCAGTCGCAGCGACTCCGGCCGCAGTCCGAGGGTCAGCGTGGCACCGGAGGCCGCCAGCGTCGCACGCGGCAGCGGGACCGTCAGACCGTCCAGACGCGCACCGTCGTCCCCGACGGCGACCGTCTTCAGGTTCATCGCGGGCGAGCCGATGAAACCGGCGACGAAGGCGTTCGTGGGCCGCTCGTACAGCGCGCGGGGAGTGTCGCACTGCTGGAGCGTGCCGTCCTTGAGCACCGCGACCCGGTGTCCCATCGTCATGGCCTCGATCTGGTCGTGCGTGACGTAGATCGTGGTCGTGTCGAGCCGGTCCTGCAGCGAGGCGATGTTTGCCCGGGTCTCCACCCGCAGTTTCGCATCCAAATTGGACAGCGGCTCGTCCATGAGGAACACCGACGGCTCCCGCACGATCGCCCGCCCCATCGCGACGCGCTGGCGTTGGCCGCCCGACAGTGCCTTCGGTTTGCGGTCCAGGTACGGCGTCAGGTCCAGCACGTCCGCGGCCTGGCGCACCCGTTCGGTGACGGCGGCCTTCGACTCACCCTTGAGTTTCAGCGCGAAACTCATGTTCTCGGCCACGGTCATGTGCGGGTACAGCGCGTACGACTGGAACACCATCGCGATGTCGCGGTCCTTCGCCGGAACGTCGGTGACATCCCGGTCGTCGATGTGGATGGCGCCCTCGTCGACGTCCTCCAACCCGGCGAGCATCCGCAACGCCGTCGACTTGCCCGATCCGGACGGACCGACGAGCACGAGGAACTCGCCGTCGGCGACCGTCAGATCGAGCTCGTCGACCGCCCGCACCGGCGGGGAACCGGGATACAGCCGCGATGCGCGCCGGTAGCTGACCTCTGCCATGGAAACCACCTTTCACCGTGGGCGCCGGACTCCTTCGGCCGGCGTCGGATGCGGCCGCGGATCGGCCGTCCGCGGACGTTGCCGCCCTGCCGCCGGTTGGCAGGGCGACGGAGAAGTCGTACGAGGTCTCATGCGGAGGCCAGGCACCGCACCGTGTCGAGCAGGATGTGCGCGAGGTTGAACACGACCGCCCCGGCAGGCGCCGTGGCGGCGGCCTCGGTGGACGACACGATGCTCACCATCGGCGTCCCCGTCTCCGATGCCGCGCGCACCGCGGCGTCGGCGGTGGACCGCACGTCCGGATCCGCGACGGCCCCCGGCCTGCCCATCGCCACTGCGAGGTCGGCAGGGCCGATCATCAGCGCGTCGACCCCTTCGACCGCGGCGATGTCGGCCGCGGCCGCGCACGCGGCCGCCGTCTCGAGCATCGGGACCACCAGGGTCGTCTCCGCGGCCCGAGCCAGATGGTCGTCGGCCCCGGCGGCGCCGAACGCGCCGGCCCGCGAATAGGTTGCGAAGCCGCGTTCACCCCGCGGCGGATAGTGCGCGGCCGCGACGGCGGCGCGTGCCTCCTCCGCCGTGTCGACGTGGGGAACCACGATGCCGTCGGCACCCAGGTCGAGAGCGCGCAGGATCAACGACGGTTCGCCGTGACCCACACGCACGAGCACGGCGATTCCGCGTGCCTGCGCTGCCTGGATGTGCTGCTGCAACGGGACCTGATCGGACGGTCCGTGCTCGCAGTCGATCAACACGAAGTCGAGGCCTGCGATGCCGCACAGCTCGACGAGGTAGTCGCACGGCATCCGCAGAATGCCGCCCCGGAGCCGTTGACCACCGTGCAGCCGCCGTTTCAACGTCGGCCTGCCGGAACCGCCGTTCATCGCGCCACCATCCCCGCGGACAGATCGATGTCGGCCGCGCAGAGCCCCGGCATCGACAGCATCGCCACCAACGCCGCCGCCACCTCCTGTTCGGTGACCATCCGGCCGAGAGCCGACCGCGCGACGAACGCCGCCTCCGCCTCCTCGTAGGTCGAACCGGTGCGCTCGGCCTCCAGCCGGAAGTTACGTTCCATGCGCGGCCCCGCCACCGGTCCCGGCGAGAGCGAGTTGACCGTCACTCCCTGCGGGCCCACCTCCGCGGCCAGGGTCGTGGTGAGACCGAGAACGGCCATTTTGGACGCGCAGTAGGGCGTGCGGCGCGCCAGCGGCCGTTTCCCGCTCACCGAGGCGATGTTGACGATGTCCCCGGAACCGCGCGAGAGCATGCCCGGCAGGAACGCCCGGCACATCAGGTACGTGCCGTGGACGTTGGAGGCGAACACCTCCGACCACTCGCCGGGTTCGATGTCGGTGAGTGGTTTGACCGGTCCCGGGGTGCCCGCGTTGTTGACCAGCACCGAGATCTCCTCGTCGGCGAGATCGGCCGCCAGCGCCTCCACCGAAGCCGGATCGGTGACGTCGACGGTCGCCGCACGGCCCGGCACGGAGAGGCCCGCCACGGTCTCGTCGACCTTCGCGCGGGTCCTGCCCGCGGCGATCACCCGGCAGCCGTGCTCGGCCAGCGCCGCGCACATCGCCCTGCCGAGTCCCGAACCGCCACCGGTGACCAGTGCCGTGCGTCCGGTCAGCGCGGCGCTCATACCGACACCCCGGATGCCGGCGCGCCGGAGTCCGCAGAGGAGCTCGGCTCGGACGATGCCGGGGCGGATTCCGCGCTCCCGTACTCGGGTGCCCACGGCAACGAGGCGCCCGCGTACTTGGCTGCCCGGATGTCACCCGAGCGTGCGTGCCCCTCAAACAGCTCGACCCTGGCCGCCCTGCCGCACACCTCGCCGAGCCGCGCACTCGCCGCCGGATCCGTGATCTCCTGGTACGTCACGGTCTTGAGGTACTTGCCGACCCACAGCCCGCCGGTGTAGCGCGCGGCGCCCTTGGTGGGCAGCACGTGGTTGGTGCCGCTGACCTTGTCGCCGTACGACACGCACGTGCCCTCGCCGAGGAACAACGCCCCGTACTGGGTCATGCGGTCCAGTGCCTGCCGCGGGTTCTCGGTGAGGATCTGGACGTGCTCGCTGGCGTATCCGTCGGCGACGGTGTACGCCTCGTCGAGCGAGTCGACGACGACGACCTCGCCGTGGTCGCGCCACGCCGGTTCGGCGAAGTCGCGGGTCGGCATGCCGGGCAGGAGCCGTTCGACGTGGTCGAGCACCGCGCGGCCGAGCTCGGCCGAGGTCGTGACCAGCACGGCGGGGGAGTCCGGTCCGTGCTCGGCCTGGGACAGCAGGTCGACGGCGACGACGAACGGGTCGGCGGTGTGGTCGGCGACCACGAGGATCTCGGTCGGTCCGGCGAACAGGTCGATGCCGACCTCGCCGAACAGCTGCCGTTTCGCCTCGGCGACGTAGGCGTTGCCGGGCCCGGCGATCAGGTCCACGCGCGGCAGCGACTCGGTGCCCACGGCGAGCGCGGCCATGGCCTGGACGCCGCCGAGCAGGTAGATCTCGTCGGCGCCGGCCAGGTGCATGGCGGCGACCGTCGCGGCCGGGACCTCACCACGGATCGGCGGGGTGCACGCCGCCACGCGCGGCACGCCGGCCACCTTGGCCGTCACGATCGTCATGTGCGCCGACGCGGTGAGGGGATAGCGACCACCCGGCACGTACGCCCCCGCCGCGGCCACGGGCACGTGCCGGTGGCCGAGGTGGACGCCCGGCAGCGTCTCCACCTCGACGTCGGCCAGTGCATCGCGCTGGTGCCTCGCGAACCCGCGCACCTGGTCCTGCACGAAACGGATGTCGTCGAGCACCTGGTCCGGCACTCCGGCGACGATCCGTTCCACCTCCTCCTCGGAGAGACGGAACGACTCGGGTGACCACCGGTCGAACCGCTCGGAGTACTCCCGGACGGCCTCGTCGCCCCGGGCGCGGATGTCGGAGATGATCGTCGAAACCCGCTCGGCGACGGAGGCGTCGGTACCGGTGTCGCGGGCACCGCCGGTGGGGGCTTTCAGGATCTCGGGCATGGGTGCGGGCTTCCTTTCGCGGTGCGGCAGCGGGTGAGCCAGTCGGTCAGGTGGTCGGCGACCTCGGCGGGCCGCTCGACGGGGAGCAGGTGCCCGGCCCCGGGCAGCAGATGCAGTTCCGCGCCGGGCACGGCGTCGGCGATCGTGGTGTGGAACGCGGGCGGGCACAGTGCGTCGGCGGTGCCGCCCAGCACGAGCGTGGGGACGGTGACGTCGGCCAGGCGCGGCACGGCGTCGGTGCGCGTGGCCTGTGCGGCGAGCTGCCTGCGCAGCACCCGCGGTCCCACGCGCGCGGCCATGTCGGTGAAGCGGCGGGCGTGCTCCGCGGGTGGTTCGGGGGAGGCGAACATCGTCGGCAGGACGGTGTCGTGGACGAGTGCGGTGAACTCGCCGTCCACGGTGCGGGCGTCCAACCGGGCCCATCCGTCGAGCTGGGCCGGGGTGGGTGTGCCCGCGTTCGTCGACATCGCGGCGAACGCGCGCACGCGCTCGGGCGCGCGCCGCAGTACCTCGAAGCCGACGATCGCACCGAGACTCAGTCCGATGAGGACGAACGGACGATCGGTGGAGGCGAGGACCTCCTCGGCCATGTCGCCGATGCTCGGCGCGGTGGGTACGACGTCGACGACCGCCTGGCCCAGCGCGGGCCGGACGTCGTCCCACAGCCCGGCATCACAGAGCATGCCGGACACCGTGACGACGGGATCGTCCGTCATTCGCCGATCTTCCT
>Ga0079224_100001217_pt1 | contig 28894 bp, 35 predicted proteins | sample Stecom2015_FD_80414 | JGI IMG/M metagenome (GOLD analysis project Ga0079224, IMG submission 80414) | Agricultural soil microbial communities from Utah to study Nitrogen management - Steer compost 2015 | ecosystem: Environmental > Terrestrial > Soil > Agricultural land | place: USA: Utah... | reverse complement strand
GCAGCCACCGCAGGCGCCGCCTCCTCTTCTTCGGCCGCAAGCGCCGGGACGACCACGGTCACGACGACCGGATTCTCGTCGCGGTGGATGTCCGGCTCGACGCCCTTCGGCATCGCGAGGTCCCTCACGTGGATCGAGTCACCGACGCTGATCTCGCCGAGGTCGACCTCGATGTACTCGGGCAGGTCGGCCGGGAAGCAGGTGATGGCGAGCTCGGTCATGACGTGGTTGACGAGCCCCCCCTGCGTCTTCACGCCCGGGGACTTCTCCGCGTTCACGAAGTGCAGCGGCACCTTCATGTTGATCTTGCGGTCCTTGGAGACGCGCTGGAAGTCGACGTGCTGGACCTGCATCCGGTAGGGATGCATGTTGACGGCGCGCAGCAGCACCTGCTCGCGGGTGCCGTCGATGTCCAGGCTGAGGATCGAGGCATGGAACTTCTCGTTGCGCAGGCCGAGGAAGAGCTCCTTGTGGTCGAGCTCGATGTTCATGGGGCCCTTGTCGCCGCCATAGACGATGCCGGGCACGCGGCCCGCCTGGCGCAGACGGCGGCTCGCACCCGTTCCCTGCGCCTCGCGCTTGCGCGCGCTGATCTCGATTGCCATTCGTGTGACTCCTTGGTGTTTCGCCGGACCCGCGACCAGGCACCGGCGCGTTGAGAAAGCTTCGCTATTCGATGAAAAGGGAGCTCACCGACTCCTCGGTATAGATCCTCAGGATGGTCTCGGCGAGAAGGCCCGCCACCGACAGTTGGCGGATCCTGGGACAAGCCCGCGCGTCCTCGCGCAGCGGAATCGTGTCGGTCACCACGAGCTCGTCGAGGTCCGAGCCCGCAATGCGCGCCACGGCATCCCCGGAGAGGACCGGGTGCGTGCAGTAGGCGACGACCTTCGTCGCGCCCTCCTGCTTGAGCACCTGCGCCGCCTTCACCAGCGTCCCGGCGGTGTCGACCATGTCGTCCATGATGACGCAGGTGCGGCCCTTCACCTCGCCGATCACGTTCATGACCTCCGAGACGTTGGCCTTCGGGCGGCGCTTGTCGATGATGGCGAGGTCGGACTCCAGCCGCTTGGCGAGCGCCCGGGCGCGCACCACGCCGCCCACGTCGGGCGAGACGACGATGACGTTCTCGTAGCGCTGCTTCCACACGTCGCCGAGCAGCACGGGGGCAGCGTAGATGTTGTCGACCGGGATGTCGAAGAAGCCCTGGATCTGATCGGCGTGCAGGTCCATGGTCAGCACGCGGGCGACGCCGACGGAGGTGAGCATGTTGGCCACCACCTTGGCGCTGATCGCGACGCGGGCGGAGCGCGGACGGCGATCCTGCCGCGCGTAGCCGAAGTAGGGAATCGCCGCCGTGACGCGCGCCGCGGACGAGCGCTTCAGGGCGTCGACCATCACGAGCAGCTCCATCAGGTTGTCGTTGGTCGGCGCGCAGGTGGATTGCAGGACGAACGCGTCCTTGCCGCGGACGTTCTCGAGCAGCTCCACCATGACCTCGCCGTCGGAGAAGCGCCCGACGACGGCGCGGCCGATGGAGAGGTTGAGGTGCTTCGCCACGTCGTGCGCGAGGCGCGGGTTGGCATTGCCGGTGAACACCATCAGCCGGTCGAGCGGCATTCCGTTACCCAGGCGGCCCATTGCGGTGTTCATCGCGCTCTCGATGTATGGCTGGGGAGGAAGGATTCGAACCCTCGTATGCCGGAATCAAAATCCGGTGCCTTAACCAGCTTGGCGACTCCCCAGTTGGGTTGACCTCTCGTCACTGCTCCGTGCGACCTGCACCCGTCCGCTACGCCCCCGGCGCGGCCAACGGATGGCGCTCGAGCCCGCGCGCCACGAAGCCCCGCATGCCCTCCGGCAAGGCCGAGTAGTGCGCCAGCGCCTCGGCCTCGGTGCCGAACTCGGCGAAAACGCAGCCGCCGGAGCCCGTCATGCGCGCCGCCGGACTGCGTCGTCGCAGCCAGGCGAGGTGCGCTGCTACGTCGGGGTAGCGGGCACAGACGACCGGCTCGAGATCGTTCGTTCCTTGCCCCGACAAAAAGGGCGGTATTGTGAGTCGTTTCGTATGACGTGTCAACGCTGCGTCATTGAAGATTTCCCTTGTCGAAACGCAGACTTGCGGCGTCAGGACGAGGTACCACGCGGGCGGCAGCGCGAGCGGCGTCAGCCGCTCGCCGCTGCCTTCGCCGAGCGCATTGCGGCCGAAGAGAAAAAACGGCACGTCGGCGCCGAGCTCGCGCCCGAGCTCGGCGAGCGCGGCGGGCGCAAGGTCGAGCTTCCATTCGCGGTTGAGCACGAGGAGCACGGTGGCGGCGTCCGACGAGCCGCCGCCCATGCCGCCGCCCACGGGCAGCCGCTTCTCGAGCACGAGATCGCACCCGGCGCGGGCGCCGGTGCGCGCTTTCAGGAGGCTTGCGGCGCGGACGCACAGGTTGCGCTCCCCGAACTCGCCGGAGAAGCGCACTTCGCCGTCCGGTCGCACGGCGATGCCTACGCGGTCGCAGCGATCGACCAGGCGAAACACCGTCTGCAGCTCGTGATAGCCGTCGTCCCGGCGGCCGAGTACATGCAGGAAGAGGTTGAGCTTCCCGGGCGCCGGATAGAACCTCATTGCCAGCTCGAGATGGCGAGCCTCAGGTCGATCCCCGGGTAGCTCAGCCGCAGCCGCGAGGGAAGGCCGCCCGTGTACTCGAGGTACTCGATTCTCCAGCCGTTCTGCTCGAGCACCCGCAACCGTCCGTCCGCGAGCCGTTCGGCATCGAACGGCGCATCCTGCGAGGGCCGCCCGCGCACCCAGTCGGCGAGGCCGGCGAGCGGCAGGCGAAATCCCAGCGTCTGCTCCGTCAGCGACTCGGCGTCGGGCGCGCGGTACTCGCGCGGCTCGGCGGTCGTGAGCGTGACGTTGCCGTCCTTGCGGACGATGCGCGCAACCCCCTGCCCGAGGGGGGAGGTGAGCAGCAGCTCGTCCAGGGAGCCGGCATGGCGCCAGCGCAGGTTCCCCGAGAACGCTTCGTCCCCCTGCCGCGCGGCGATGCGCCCGGCGAGCTCGAAGAGCTGGTCCTGCGGCGTCTGCGTGCCCAGCTGCGCGCAGCCTGCGGCCAGCACGATCGCCACGACGGCGGCGGCGGCCCTCATGCGCTACTTCCGCAGGCGCCTGATGGTCTTCAGCAGCGTCTCGTTGTCGGGGTTGGCCTGCAGTGCCTCCCGCCACACCTTGTCCGCCTCGTCGCGCTCGCCCATGACCCAGAGGACCTCCCCGAGGTGCGCGCCGATCTCCGCGTCCGGACGGTCGCTGTAGGCGCGCCGCAGCTCGCGCACCGCGGCCTCGAGGTCGCCCTGCCGATAAAGCACCCAGCCGAAGCTGTCGATGATGAAGGCGTCGTTGGGCGAGAGCTCGAGCGCCTTCTCGATCAGCGCGCGCGCCTCCCCGAGACGGAGGTTGCGCTCGGCGAGGGAATAGCCGAGCGCGTTGAACGCATGCGCGTGGTCGGGCCGCACCTCGATCAGCTTGCGGAGGTTCGCCTCGAGCTCGTCGAACCGCTCGAGCTTCTCGGCCGTCAGGGCAATGTCGTAGAGGAGCTCCGGCTGCCCCGGTTGCCGGGTGAGCGCCTGCGCGAGCACCTGGTAGGCGTCCTCGTGACGGCCCGCGTCGCGAAGCAGCTGGGCCTCGGCCACGACGAGCTGCGCCTGCTCGGCGTCGCTCGCGGCCTCCACGCGGTGGAGGTAGCCGCGCGCCTCCTCCAGCCTGCCCTGCTTGGCGAGCGCGTTGGCCGTGCGCATGCGGGCGGCAAGCGCGTGATCGCCGTCGTCGATCTGGCGGTACCACTCGATCGCGCGCTGCCACTGGCTCCGCTCCTCGGCCAGCTGGCCGAGGAGGTAGCGCACGCCATCGGGGTCCCGGTAGTCCATCCCGAGCACGCGCTTGAGGTTCTTCTCGGCGACCTCGAAATCCTTCAGCTGGAACGCGAGCACGCCGACCGCGTAGACCACATCCGGGTCGCCGGGGCTCGACTTGAGCAGCGTCTCGAACTGCTGGCGAGCCTCGGGAAAGCGCTTGTCGAGGACGAGCGCGCGAGCGTAGTTCATGCGCGCGTCCCGCGCCTCCGGATGCTTGCCGAGGAAGGCTTCCAGGCTCCGGGCCGCCTCGCCGGGCGAGCGCTTGAGGAGCACCTGGGCGCGCAGCACGGCGGCGAGCTCCCAGTCCGGCCGCAGCTTGAGCGCGCGCTCGACGGCGGCGAGCGCCGCTTCGTTGTCCCCGGCCACCGATGCCGCCTGCGCCACCGCGAACTGTGCCTGCGGGAGCGTCTGGAAGCGCGTCGCAAGCGAGCGGATGACGCGCAGGTTCGCCTTCTTGTCCGGATTGCCGGCGAGCAGCCGGTTGAGCTGCAGGAAGCCGCTCTCCACGTTGACGCCTTCGGAGGCGAAGAGGCGCTCGAGGAAAGGCATGGCCTCGTCCACGCGCCGGTCGGACACGAGGAGCGCCGCGACGATCTGCAGCGCCTCGCGCGACGAGGGCTCCATGGCCTGCCAGAGCTGCGCCGCCTCGATCGCGATGTCCGTCAGCTTGGCGCCGCTCGCCACCTCGACGGCCCGGCGCGCGACCCTCGGATCGCGAGCGCGCTTGGCGACCTCCAGGTAGGTGCGGGCGGCAAGATCGAGCTCGCCGCGCTGAACCGCAATCTCGGCGAGGAGCATCTCGTAGAGCGTCGCCTCGGTGAGATCAGCGCTCGCCGTGTGCGCCGCCGCGCCAACGCCCGCCGCCGCATCGCGCGCGCCCGTCTGCGCGCAGGCGCCCGTCGTCGAGGCGACGAAGGCCGCCATCGCGACCCACTGGAAAAGCCTGGGAATCTGGACCATCGTGGTTCGACCGATCTTAGGTATATTCGTTGCCGGAAACAAGATTCCTCGCTGCCGCATTCTCCCTCTCTCCATTGCCCGATGCCCGAGCTTCCCGAAGTCGAGGTGACGCGCCTGGGGCTGGCGCCGCACGTTGCCGGGCGCACCATTTCCTCGGTCGCGGTCCGCGAGCCGCGGCTGCGCTGGCCGATCACGCCGGACGTGCGGGCGCTCGCCGGCCGGACGGTCCAAGGCATCGCGAGACGCGGCAAGTATCTGCTGATGGACTGCGGGGACGGGCACCTGATCGTGCACCTCGGCATGTCGGGAAGCCTGCGGCTCGTGCCGACCGGCACGCCGGCCGGCAGGCACGATCACTTCGATCTCGTCTTCGGCAGCCATACGGTGCGGCTGCGCGACCCGCGCCGCTTCGGCGCCGTGCTCTGGACCGAAGAGCGCCTGGAGGCGCATCCGCTCCTCGCCCGTCTCGGCCTCGAGCCGCTCTCGCCCGCGCTGCACCCGCGCCGCCTGCATGCCCTCACGCGCGGCGTGCGCGCGCCGATCAAGCAATTCCTGATGGACGGGCGCCGGATCGTCGGCGTGGGAAACATCTACGCAAGCGAAAGCCTCTTCCGCGCGGGCATCGATCCGCGCACGCCGGCGGGGCGGCTCGGACCGAAGCGCTGCGCGGTGCTTTCGGCGGCCATCAAGCGGACGCTTCGCGCCGCCATCCGCGCCGGCGGCTCGAGCCTGCGCGACTTCGTCGGCAGCGACGGGCGCGCGGGCTATTTCCAGCAGCGCTACTGGGTCTACGACCGTGCCGGGAAGGCATGCCGGCGCTGCGGCGGCGTCGTGCGCCGCCTCGTGCAGGGGCAGCGTGCGACGTTCTACTGTCCGCGCTGCCAGCGCTAGGCGCCGCGCGTCGCCCGCACCTTCTCGCGCAGGCGGGCCTCGACCCGCGGATCGACGAACTTCGACACATCGCCGCCGAGCTGCGCGATTTCGCGCACGAGCGTCGCGGAGATGAACATGTGCTGCTCGGAGGGGGTGAGGAAGATCGTCTCGAAGTCGGGATAGAGGCTGCGGTTCATCCCGGCGAGCTGGAACTCGTACTCGAAGTCCGACACCGCGCGCAGGCCGCGCAGCACCACGCGCGCGCCGTGCTGGCGGATGAAGTCGATGAGCAGCCCCGTGAAGCCGACGATCTGGACGTTGTCGATCTCGCCGAGCACTTCGCGCGCGATGGCGACACGCTCCTCGAGCGAAAAGAAGGTTCGCTTCGCGCGGCTGTCGGCCACGCCGACGATGAGGGAGCCGAACAGCGTGCTCGCCCGCCGCACAAGATCCTCGTGCCCGCGCGTGAGCGGGTCGAACGTCCCGGGATATACCGCCTTGATCATGCCTGCCCGCTCCCTGTCCATTGCAGCAGCTGGAAGCTCACCTCGCCGGCGCGCGCGCGCCTGAGCTCCACGAACTCCCGGGGCAGCTCGCGCCCCGGCTCGAGCGGTGCGGCCGCCTCGACGTAGAGGCGCGCGCCTTCGAGCAGCCGGGGCCCCAGCAGCGGCAGCAGCCCGGGCAGCGCATTCTGCCTGAACGGCGGATCGAGGAAAACCACGTCGAAACGAAGGGGCGTGCCCGCAAGATACTGGCGCGCATCGGCGTGCACGAGCTCTACGCGCGCCTCCCGCAGAAGCGCCTTCGCGCGCACGAGGGCCTCGAAGGCGGCGCGGTCGCGCTCGACCAGCACCACGTGCGCCGCGCCGCGCGAGGCCGCCTCGAAGCCGAGCGCTCCGGTGCCGGCGAAGAGATCCAGGCAGACGAGACCGTCCAGGCGCTGCCCGAGCCAGTTGAAAAGCGTCTCGCGCACGCGATCGGGCGTGGGCCGCAGGTCCCGTCCAGGCGGCACGCTGAGGCGCCGGCCGCGGTGCTCGCCAGCGATGATGCGCACGGCGCCGGGCGGTCCGCGTTTGCTAGAATTCATCGATTCATGGTAGCAGCGCTCTCGTGGACGGCGCGCCTCAAGGCAGGCCTTGCGCGCACGCGCGATGTCCTCAACACGCCCGTCTCCGATCTCTTTTCGCGCGCGCGGCTCGACGAGGCGCTCTACGAGGAGCTGGAGGGAGCGCTCCTGCAGGCCGATTGCGGCGTAGCGGCCACCGAGCACCTCATCGAGGCGCTCCGCGCCCGCGTGAAGAAGCAGCGCATCGAGGACGGCGAGGGCGCCCGGCGGGCGCTGCGCGAAGCGGTGGCGGAGCTCCTTGCGCCGCTCGAGAAAAGCCTCGAAGTCGATCGCGCCAGGCCCTTCGTGGTCATGGTGGCGGGCGTGAACGGGTCAGGCAAGACCACTTCCATCGGCAAGCTCGCGAAATGGCTGCAGGGCCAGGGTCGAAGCGTGCTGCTCGCGGCCGGGGACACCTTTCGCGCGGCGGCGCGCGAGCAGCTTGTCGTGTGGGGCAGCCGCAACGGCGTGCCGGTCGTCGCGCAGGAATCCGGCGACCCGGGCGCCGTCGTCTTCGACGCGATCAGCGCCGCGCGCGCGCGCGGCGTCGACGTGGTGATTGCCGATACCGCGGGCCGGCTGCCGACGCAGCTTCACCTCATGGAGGAGATCCGGAAGGTGAAGCGGGTCGCCGCCAAGGCGCTTGAGGGGGCGCCGCACGAGGTCCTGCTCGTGCTCGACGCCAACACGGGGCAGAACGCTCTCGCGCAGGTCAAGGCGTTCGACGAGGCGCTCGGCCTGACCGGCCTCGTCGTCACCAAGCTCGACGGCAGCGCCAAGGGCGGCGTCGTCTGCGCGATCGCCCGCGAGCGGCCCGTGCCGCTCTACTTCGTAGGCGTCGGCGAGGGCATCGACGACCTGCGCCCCTTCGCGGCGAGGGACTTCGCCGAGGCGCTGGTTGGTTAGCTTCTCGGCCGTCGCCAAGCGCTACCCGGGGGGCCTCACTGCCCTCCACGATGCCACGTTCAGCATCGACGCCGGCGAGCTCGTCTTCGTGACCGGCCGCTCGGGGGCGGGAAAGTCGACGCTGCTCAAGCTGATTCCGGCGATCGAGCGGCCGACCACGGGCACCGTGATCGTCGGCGGCCAGAATGTGGGCGCGCTGAAGCGCTCCGCCGTCCCCTACCTGAGGCGCAACATCGGCCTCGTGTTCCAGGACCAGAAGCTTCTCTACGATCGCAGCGTCTACGACAACGTCGTTCTGCCGCTCGCTTTCTCCGGGCATTCCCCGAGGGAGGCGACGCGCCGGGCGCGGGCGGCCCTCGACAAGGTCGGGCTCCTCGGTCGCGAGCGCGCGAATCCGATCCAGCTCTCGGGCGGCGAGCAGCAGCGCCTCGCCATCGCGCGCGCGGTGGTGAATCGGCCGGCCATCCTGATCGCCGACGAGCCGACGGCCAACCTCGATGCCGAGTCGGCGCTGCGCATCGCCGAGATCTTCATCGCTTTCCACCAGGTGGGCGTCACCGTGCTCATCGCCACCCACGACGAAACGCTCGTCGAGCGCTATGGGCGGCGCGTGCTGCAGGTGGAGGCCGGCCGCGTGTCCGAGCTTACGCGCTCATGAAGACCTGGGTGCGCCAGCACCGGCAGGCGTTCGTCTCGGCGCTCGCGCGACTGCGAAGGACGACGAGCCTTTTCAGCGTGTTCGTCATCGGCGTGGCGCTCTCGCTGCCGGCCGGCGGCTACGCGCTCCTGGCGGGGCTGAGCGACGTTGCCGCTCGCATCACGCCCGAGCCGCAGGTATCGGTGTTTCTGACCACCGAGGCGGCGGAGGAAGACACGAAGGCCACCCTGGCAGCCTTGAAAGCCGACGTCCGCGTGGCGAGCGTGCAGTTCGTGCCGCGCGAAAGCGCGTTGAAGTCGCTTGCGGAGGTCCAGGGCATGCGCGAGGTGATCGACGCCCTGGGCGCAAATCCGCTCCCGGACGCCTTTCTGGTGCGGCTGAAGGAGCCGGCAGAGGAAGCCTTCGTCGCGAAAGCGGCCGGACTGCCGGGGGTCGCGCACGTGCAGGCCGATACCGCGTGGGCGGCGCGGCTTGCCGCCCTGACGGGCATCGCCCGCCTGGTGGTGTGGGCGCTCGCTGCGGTCCTCGGCGCGGGCCTGGTCGCCGTCACGTTCAACACCATCGGCCTGCAGGTCCTCACCCAGCGGGAGGAGATCGAGGTGCTCAAGCTCATCGGAGCGACCGACGCCTTCATCCATCGGCCCTTCTATTACCTGGGCCTCCTCCAGGGCCTGATGGGCGGGCTGGTCGCGCTCGCGATCGTCTGGGTGGGGCTCGCCTTGCTGAACACGGAGGCGGCGCCCTTGGCGGCAAGCTACGGGTCCGATTTTCGCTTCCCCGGCCTCACACCCGGCGATGCTGCGGCCATTGCGATTTTTGCCGCGCTCATCGGCTGGCTCGGCGCGTACCTGTCCGTTCGCCGGCGGCTCGCCGAAGCGGAACCCGGTCGGAAATAGCGGGGTCCGATTGAAGCTACCATTCATGTGAGTGTGTTAGTGTCCACATACCTCGTGATGCGTTCAAATACTTGAGTTAGGGAACTATTCCGGAGCGTTAGCACTCTAACTAGCTGAGTGCTAAACTACTAACCGCTCAGGAGGAACGAGAGATATGCAAGCAACGACGATCCTGCCCGGTACCACGCCGGTGCCGATGCCCACGGGGAGCCTCGAGGCTTACATCCAGACGGTCAATCGCTTTCCCATTCTCAGCGCCGACGAAGAGCAGGCGCTCGCTCGCCGATTTCGCGACCAGAACGACCTGGAAGCGGCCCGTCAGCTGGTCGTCTCGCACCTCCGCCTCGTCGTCGCGCTGGCGCGCGGCTATCTCGGGTACGGCCTCCCCCATGCCGACCTGATCCAGGAGGGCAACATCGGCCTCATGAAGGCCGTCAAGAGGTTCGACCCGGATCGCGGCGTGCGGCTGGTTTCCTTCGCGATCCACTGGATCAAGGCCGAGATCCACGAGTACATCCTGCGCAACTGGCGCCTCATGAAGGTCGCCACCACCAAGGCGCAGCGCAAGCTCTTTTTCAACCTGCGCTCGCTGAAAAGCGGCTCCGCCGCCCTGACCCCGGCCGACGTGCAGCGCGTGGCGAAAGAGCTGCGCGTGAAGCCGGAAGAGGTGCGCGAGATGGAGACCCGGCTCGCGGGACACGAGCTCGCGTTCGACGCCGAAGAGAGCGACGAGGACGCCTTCGCCCCGGTCCACTACCTCGCCGACAACGAGGCCGAGCCCTTCCGCGTCCTGGAAGCCGCGGAATCGGAGCGCGTGCGCAGCGCCGGCCTGCAGAAAGCGCTGGGCAGCCTGGACGCGAGGAGCCGGCGCATCGTCGAGTCGCGCTGGCTGCGCGAGAAGGACACCGCAACCCTGCACGAGCTGGCCGCCGAGTTCAACGTGTCGGCCGAGCGCATCCGCCAGATCGAGGCGAAAGCGCTGGAGAAGATGCGGAAGGTGCTCGGCGCCGAAGGGCTCGACGCCCTTCCCGCGCCAAACTGATCTAGGAGCTCCTCGCCGCGTCGAGGAGCGTCTTCAGGTCGGGCCCCAGGTCCGTGCCGATCCGGTCGTGGCGCACCAGCAGCCGTAGCCGCCCGGCGGGGTCGAGCACGTACGTCTGGCCGCTGTGGTCGACGGTGTAGGAGTCTCCGGACTTGCGCTTCTCGAAGTAGATCTTGAACTCCTTTGCGGCCGCCTGGGTTTCCTCGAGGCTTCCCCGCAAACCCAGGAAGCGCGGGTCGAACGCAGTGACATACTCGCGCAGAACCTCGGCCGAATCGCGCTCCGGGTCCACGGTCACCATCAGCACCTGGACGCGCCCGGCGTCCTCGCCGAGCGTCTTCAGGGCCTGCGCGACCTCGGCCATCGTCGTCGGGCAGACGTCCGGACACTGCGTGAAGCCGAAAAACAGGACCACCACCTTGCCGCGGAACTCGGCCAGCGTACGGCGCACGCCGTTGTGGTCCACGAGCGAGAGCTGCTTGCCATAGTCCACGCCGGTGATGTCGGTGCTGCGGAACTGCGGTCCCGCGTCCGTGCATGCCAGCGCAACGGCAAGAAGCGCGGCGCTAAGGCAGCAGCGGAAGATAGTGGTCAACGAGGAGCGCGGCGAACAGCGCCGCAAGGTAGACGATGGAGTAGCGGAAGGTCTGCCGCGCAACGGCATCGGTGTACGAGAAATAGATGCGCAGGGCATAGCGGACGAAGATGGCGCCCAGGACGATCGCGGCGGCGAGGTACACCACGCCGCTCATCCGGATGACGTAGGGCAGCAGGCTTACGGCGAAAAGGATGAGCGTGTAAAGCAGCACCTGCAGCCCGGTGTAGGGCTTGCCGTGCGTGACCGGCAGCATCGGCACGCCGGCGCGCGCGTAGTCGTCGGTCCGGTAGAGCGCGAGCGCCCAGAAGTGCGGCGGCGTCCAGGCAAAGATGATGAGGAAGAGAAGCATGGCCTCGGTGGTGACCTCGCCCGTCACCGCCGCCCACCCGAGCACGGGCGGCATGGCCCCCGAGGCGCCGCCGATCACGATGTTCTGCGGGGTGGCGGGCTTGAGAATCACCGTGTAGATGATGGCGTAGCCCACGAAGGTCGCCAGCGTGAGCCACATCGTGAGCGGATTGACGAACTCGTAGAGGATCGCGAGGCCGATGCCACCCAGCGACCCCGCGAAGGCGAGCGTCTGCCCGACGCTCAGTTCGCCGCGCGGCAGCGGCCGCCACCGGGTGCGTTGCATGACCGCGTCGAGCCCCTGCTCCACCAGGCAGTTGACGGCCGCTGCCGCGCCCGCCACGAAGGCGATGCCGAGCGTCGCAGCGAGCAGCAGGCCAGGCGGCACGCCGCCCGGCGTGGCGAGGAGCATGCCGATGACCGCCGTGAACACGATGAGCGACACGACGCGCGGCTTCGTCAGCGCGTAGAACGCGCGCAGACGCTGCGCCAAGCTCGGGAAAAGTACCTGTGTCGTCAAGGGTTTGACCGCCGCGAAGAGCGCGAAGTTTAGCACGTCGCAACCCTGCTCCGAGTGCCGGTATCCCAGCCGGCGTTAGCCGATGCGGGAATACTTCAGCAAGCGCTGGAGGTCCTTGATGATCCGGCGCGGGTCCGGATCGGGCGGAAACCGCAGCATCAGATTGCCGAGCGGGTCAATGAGGTACAGGTGCTCCGTGAGCTGCCCCGGAAACGCGCTGAGATCGGCCTTCGTGCTTCGCGCGACGCGAACGCCCTCGAGGAGCGGCGCAAGCTCCTCGCGCGGCGCACCCTCGTCGAGCATCACCCAGAGCCGCTCGACGCGCCCCTGCTCCTTCCCCTGCGCCTTGCGCGTCTGCCGCATGTAGTAGAGCTTGCGCTCGCAGGCGGCGTCGCAGGCGGCGCTGTCGAAGGACACGAGGACCCATTTGCCGCGCAGCTCGTCGAAAGGCGCTCCCGCCAGGGCCGTGGGCTGGATCAGCTCGCCATAGTTCCCGGTGGCGCCGGGAGCCCAGTCGAAGTGGTAGGCGAGCGTGGCAAGTACGACGGGCGCCGCGCACGCGAGCGCGATGCCAAGGAGCTTAAGGCGCGCCGACACGGCGGAACGAGAAGACGAGACCGAGCACGACGGCGAGCGCGGCGAGCGAATACCACTGCAGCGCGTACGCGTCGTGCTTCTCCACGCCCGCGTCGGGCCGTTGCCACTCGCGCACGAGACCGTCCGGCGTCTGGGAGTGCTGCTCGATGTAGTACGGAACGAGCGCAAGGCCGGTCTCGGCCCGATACGACTCGATATCGAGCGTCTGCCGCACGCGCTCGCCCTCCTGCGGCCGGACCTCAAGGAGGCGGGGGAAATGCGCTCGCACGACGCCCTCGAGGGAGACGGACCCCGCGGGCGTGCGAACCTCCGGCAGGCGCTCGCGCCTCGCCGGCGCTGGAGTCCAGCCGCGGTTGACGAGAACGAACTGGTCGCTGCCGGCCATGCGCAGCGGCATGACTACCTCGTAGCCTGCGCGGCCGTGGCGCACCTTGTTGTCGAGAAACACCATGTACTGCGGCAGGAAGGTGCCTGTCACGGCTGCGCGCTCCTCGCGGTCCGCTGCAGCCCGCTTCTCTTCTGCGCGGCCGGCCTGCCAGTTGCCAAGGGCGATGCCGGCGCCGGCCGCGAGCGCAGCCAGTGCGAGGACCCAGGCGCGCGGATGGAAGGAGTATCCTGCGGCCATGCGCTACGTCGTGATCGCCATGCTGCTCCTGATCGTCGCGAGCCTCGGCTCGGCCGTGTTCTACATGCTCCGGCGACGCGGCGACCCGACCAAGATGGCACGCGCGCTGACGGTGCGCGTCGGACTCTCGGTGGCCCTCTTCGTGCTGCTGATGGCCGGCTGGTACCTCGGGTACTTCCGGCCCGGTGCGCTCTGATTTGCGTCGCCGCTACAGCCAGTAGACGAAGATGAACAGGCCGAGCCACACCACGTCGACGAAGTGCCAGTACCACGCCACGCCCTCGAAGGCGAAGTGGTGGTCCGGCCGGAAGTGGCCCTTGAGGCAGCGGAACCAGATCACCGTGAGCATGATGGCCCCGATGGTGACGTGGAATCCGTGGAAGCCCGTCAGCATGAAGAACGTGGAGCCGTAGACCCCCGTCGACAGCTTCAGATTGAGATCGCTGTAGGCGTGCCCGTACTCGTAGGCCTGCACGCAGAGGAAGATCGCCCCGAGCAGCACCGTGAGTCCGAGCCAGACGAGCAGCTTGGCGCGGTCGTTGCGCAGGAGCGCCCAGTGCGCGAAGGTCACCGTCACCCCCGAAGTCAGGAGGAGCGCCGTGTTGATCGCCGGCAGGCCCCAGGCGCCCATCGTCGAGAACGCCTCGGAGAAGGCCGGCCCGGCGGAGGGCCACTCGCCCGAGAAGCCGGGCCAGAGCAGCGCCTGGTGCTCGAGGTTGCCGAGCTCGGGAACCGAGTGGATCCGGGCCCAGTAAAGCGCGCCGAAGAAGGCGCCGAAGAACATGACCTCCGAGAAGATGAAGAAGCTCATTCCCCATCGGAACGAGACGTCCTCGCGGCGCCCGTACTTGCCGCCCTCCGACTCGGAAATCACGTCTCCGAACCAGCGCACCATCATGTAGATGAGCGTCATCACGCCGGCGGCGAAGACGATCCAGCCGGCGCGCATGCCGTTCATGATGAAGACGCCGCCCACCGCCATCAGGAAGAGCGCCAGCGATCCCATGATCGGCCACGGCATGGGCTGCGGCACGTAGTAGTGCTGGTGCGGGTCGGTCTGGGCGTGGGTGGATGCGCTGTGCGCCATGGGGGTCTCCCTGCTTTCTTAGCTTGTCACGATGCCGATGATCGTGCGCAGCGTCAGGATGAACGCCACGACGAGCAGGATCGCGAGGATGATCAAGTGATGCGGCCGCACCCGCGCGGCCTCGTGGTCGGACTTGCGGCGCACGCCGATCAGCCCGAAGAGCACGGTCTTCAGGGAGTCGAAAAACGACGCACGCTTCATGGCCAGCGCCGCCATCAGCCGCTGCCTTCCCGGCCAGCGACCTGGAAGAACGTGTACGAAAGCGCGATGGAGCTCACGCCCTTCGGCAGCCGGGCGTCGACCACGAAAGTGACGGGCATGCGGCGCCGCTCGCCGGGCTGCAGCGTCTGCTGCGAGAAGCAGAAGCACTCGAGCTTGTGGAAGTACTCGCCCGCCGAGGGCGGCCCGTAGCTCGGGATGGCCTGGCCGGTGACGGGCTTGTCCGTCACGTTCACCACCTCGTACTCGACCGTGGCGAGCTCGCCCGGATGCACGTCGAGGTGATTGACGAGCGGCTCGAACCGCCAGCCGATGTTGTGCGCGTTGGAGTCGAACTCGATCGTCACCGTGCGGCTGCGGTCGACCTGCGTGTTGACGACCTGGGAGGGTCGCTCCACGCTGTTGATGCCGAGCGCGACGCAGATCTGGTCGTAGAGCGGCACGAGCGCGAAGCCGAAGCCGAACATCGCCGCGGCCACGACCGCGAGGCGCACCGACAGGCGGCGGTTCTGCTCGCGCGTCTCCGGGCTCTCGTTCGGCTTGTCCACTCGGTTATCCACGCTTTCAGCCATTGAGCAGCCAGTACTTGGCGATGACGCCGAGGAAGAACGCGAGCGCCACCGACGCGAGGATGAGGGCGGTTTTCGCGTTCTTGCTCAAGGCCGCTCCGCTCACTTGACGACCGGCGGGGTCTCGAAGGAGTGGTAGGGCGCGGGCGTCGGCAGGTGCGTCCACTCCAGGGAGTCGGCGCCTTCCCAGGGCAGCTGCGGCGCCTTCTCGCCGCTCTTCAGGGCCTTCAGCACGATGTAGAGGAACAGCAGCTGCGAGAGCCCGAAGCCGAAGGCGCCGATGGTGGAGACCTTGTTCCAGGTCTCGAACATGAGCGGGTAGTCCGGGATGCGCCGCGGCATGCCGGCGAGGCCGAGGAAGTGCTGCACGAAGAAGATCAGGTTGAAGAAGATGAGCGTCAGCCAGAAGTGGAGCTTGCCGAGCCGCTCGTCGTACATGCGCCCCGTCCACTTGGGCAGCCAGAAGTAGATGCCCGCGAAGGCCGAGAACAGCGCGCCCGCCACCATCACGTAGTGGAAGTGCGCGACGACGTAGTAGGTGTCGTGCAGCTGGATGTCCACCGGGACGAGCGACAGCACGAGGCCAGTGAAGCCGCCCAGGGTGAAGAGGAAGAGGAAGCCGATCGCGAAGAGCATCGGCGTCTCGAAGGTGAGCGAGCCCTTCCACATCGTCGCCACCCAGTTGAACACCTTCACCCCGGTGGGCACGGCGATCAGCGTCGTGGCGTACATGAAGAAGAGCTGGCCGGTGACCGGCATGCCCACGGTGTACATGTGGTGCGCCCAGACGATGAACGACAGGATCGCGATTGCCGCCACGGCGTAGACCATCGAGGCGTAGCCGAAGAGGGGCTTCCTCGAGAACGCCGGGATCACCTGCGAGACGACGCCGAAGGCCGGCAGGGCGATGATGTAGACCTCGGGGTGGCCGAAGAACCAGAAGATGTGCTGGTAGAGCACCGGGTCGCCGCCGCCCGCGGCGTTGAAGAACGAGGTGCCGAAGTGCCGGTCGGTCAGCGTCATGGTGACCGCCCCGGCGAGCACCGGCATCGTGGCGACGAGCAGGTACGCGGTGATGAGCCAGGTCCAGCAGAAGAGCGGCATCTTCATCAGCGTCATCCCCGGCGCGCGCATGTTGAGGATGGTCGTGATGATGTTGATCGACCCGAGGATCGAGCTCATGCCGAGGATGTGGATTCCGAAGATCGTGAGGTCCATGCCGATGCCCTGCTGCACGGTGAGGGGCGCGTACATGGTCCAGCCCACGCCCGGGGCGCCGCCCGGCATGAAGAAGGAGAGGATGAGCAGCGACGCCGCGAAGGGCAGCAGCCAGAACGACCAGTTGTTGAGGCGCGCGAAGGCCATGTCGGGCGCGCCGATCTGCATCGGGATCAGCCAGTTCGCGAAGCCGACGAAGGCCGGCATGATCGCGCCGAACACCATGATGAGGCCGTGCATGGTGGTCATCTGGTTGAAGAAGTCGGGATCGACGACCTGCAGCCCGGGCTGGAAGAGCTCGGCGCGGATGACGAGCGCCATGGTGCCGCCGACCAGGAACATGATGAAGCTGAACCACAGGTACATCGAGCCGATGTCCTTGTGGTTGGTCGTGGTGACCCAGCGCATCAGCCCGCTGTACTTGCCGTGATGCCCGTGGTCGTCGTGGGCGTGGCCGACGGGATGCGTGTCTACGATCGAGCTCATGAAGTTCTCCTGACCCCCTGTTTTACTTGCGCCGTGCCTTCACTTCGGCCGGCTGCACGATTCCCGCCTTGTTGCCCCACGAGTTGCGCTCGTAGCTGATCACCGCGGCGATGTCGGTGTCGTTCAGCTGCTTGCCGAACGCCGCCATGGCGGTGCCCGGCTTGCCGTTCAGCACGATGTCGATGTGGCCCTCCTTCGGCCCGGTGGTGAGCTTGCCGCCGGCGAGTGACGGGAAGGCGGGCGGCATGCCGCGGCCGTTCGCCTGGTGGCAGGCGACGCAGTTCGCGGCATAGACCTTCTCGCCGCGCTTGATGAGCTCGTCCTCCGCCCAGGTCTTGCCGGGATCGTCGGCGGAGGCGCTCATCGCCTGCTTCTTCTGCGTCACCCACTTGGTGTAGTCGTCCTGCGAGACGACGCGCACGACGATGGGCATGTAGGCGTGCTCCTTGCCGCAGAGCTCCGTGCACTGGCCGCGGAAGACACCCTCCTTTTCGGGCTTGAACCAGATGTCGCGCAGGAACCCGGGAATCGCGTCCTGCTTGACGCCGAAGGCCGGTACCCACCAGGCGTGGACCACGTCGGCGGCGGTCGTGATCACGCGGATCTTCTTGCCCACCGGCACGACCATCTCGTTGTCCACCTCGAGCAGGTAGTTCTCGCCCTTGGGCGCGTTGCCCTCGATCTGCTCGCGCGGCGTGGTGAGCGTGGAGAGGAACTGGATGCCCTCGCCCTCGCCCTTGATGTAGTCGTAGCCCCACTTCCACTGGTAGCCCGTCACCTTGACCGTGATGTCTGAGGCCGAGGTGTCCTTCTGCGCGATCACCGTCTTGGTGACCGGCCAGGCGATGATGACGAGGATGATCGCCGGGATGATGGTCCAGATGAGCTCCACGGTGGTGTTCTCGTGGAACTGCGCCGCCTTGTGGCCGACGGACTTGCGGTGCGCGTAGCAGGCCCAGAACATGAAGCCGAACACGCCGACGAAGATGATGATGATCAGCCACATCACGTACTGGTGGAGCTGATCGATGTCGCGCGCGATCTGGGAAGCGGGTGTCTGGAAATACCAGGCGACCGCGTGCGCCGGCGCCGAGGCGGCGAGGGCAGCGAGCGCCGCTACGAGAGAAACGATCCTTCCGCTGAAAAATCCCTTCATGTTCCGCAGTCCCCGAATCAAACCCGCAGTCGTCTCGAGAGCTCGGCGGCCAGCTCGACGCGCGAATCCGCGTCGAGGTGCCGGCCGACCTCCAGTTCTTCTCCGGGATCGCGCAGCACCACGCGCGCCCCGTATCCCACTTCCTTCTCGAGAAAGACCGTGGCGCGCCGCGGGTCGAGCTCGTAGCGCACCACGCGCTCGGCCTCGGCCACCTCGACCGTCAGCCGGTCGCGGGCGAACTCAATCCTCTCGTAGTCGGCCGCGCGCCGGGCATACGCCACGAACGCGATGCCGAGCGCTGCGATCTCCAGTCCCGCGAACGGCAATATCAGCCAGGCACCAAGCATGGCGAAGCCGATTCCAATTGCGAGGGTGACGACCGCAAGCGCCGCGAGCATACAGAGCGCCCCAGCCGGCGATATCGAGCAGTTACGCTTGAGCGTCAGGCTGTAGCCAACATTCTCCTTCCGGAACGCGAACGCCCGCGGCGGAAGATCTTGACTCGGCATGCTCACGAGGCGCCGTAAATTATCACATTTCAACAACCTAGCTCAAGGAACGCGGGTGAAATTGCACTATGCCGCGTGCCGGTTTCGCGGCCCGCGGCGCGCTCCGCCAGGCGTGCCCGTAAACGAGCTCGTAGGTCGACGTAAACCCGGATCCCGACATGGTAGAGAGCGCATTCTGCAGCCGGCCACGAAAGCCGCTTGCGGAGAGTCCGCGTGCACGGTCGGCGCGCGCGCTCGTCTGGCCGGTGCGGCGCAGATCGTCGAGCAGGCCCGCCGGCCCGGGGTACCGAATGGCAAGCATTTCCATTTCCATGACCGGCGCCGAGAGCCCCGAGGCGACGAGCAGGTCGCCGAGATCGTGCATGTCGACGAACTCGTGGACCCTCGCCTCACCGGCCGCCGCACGCAGCTCTCGCAGCGAGTCCGGACCCAGCGTGCTGAAGAGAAGCAGCCCTTCCGGCGCGAGCACGCGGGCGAATTCCCGCATCACCGCCGCCGGATCGGAGGCCCAATGCAGCGCCATGTTGCACCAGACGAGATCCACGCAGGCGTCGGCGAGCGGCAGGCGCACGAGGTCGCCGCACACGGCCTTGACGGGCGATCGCTGCAGCCAGCCGCCCTTCCTCGCCTGCTCGAGCATGCCAAAGGAGAAATCGAGCGCGACGATCTGCGCGCCGCGATAGCGGCGCGCGAGCAGCTTCGCCTCGCGCGCGGGGCCGCTGCCCGCGTCGAGGATGCGCCGCGGCGAGATCCGCACGTAGTCGAGGCGCTCGAGCATGCGCGCGCCAACCTCGGCTTCCAGCCGGGCCGCGCGTGCGTAGGTTCGTGCGGCGCGCTCGAAGCGGCGGCGCGCCGCTCGCGCGTCAATCGTCGAGGAGCGCTCTTTCAATCGCCGCCGCCACCGCGAGGATGCGACGATCCGTGCCGGCCGTGCCGCAGATCATCAGGCCGACGGGCGCCGAGCCTGGCTCGTGGCAGGGAACCGACGCGGCGCAGCCGTCGAGGAAATTGATGAGCCCGTTGTTCCGGAGGATTCGTGCATTCCAGCGGAAATAGTCGTCGTCCGTGCGCGTCGCCTCGGCGATCGAGGGCGCGATGCAGGGGACGGTCGGCATGAGAAAGGCGTCGTAGGGCTGCATGAGCTCGCCGACATTCCTCTGGTATTCGGCCCGCAGGAAGCCGAGCGCGACGTAGTCGGCCGCCGAGATGTCCTTGCCCAGGAGGATGCGCTTGCCGACGCGCGGATCGTAGCGCTCGAGCTCGCCGAGGTGCGGGCGGTGGATGTAGTAGGACTCCGCGCCGGCGAAGCCGCCGCCCTTGAAGTACTCGTCCTGACGGTCGAACGCCGGCACCGCGAGCTCCGTCACGCTCGCGCCTGCCCGGCGCAGCCGCTCCAGCGAGCCGAAGAACGCCTTCTCCACCTCGCGGTCGAGGTCCTCGAGCGCCGAGGAGCGCGGCACCACGAGCCGCAGGCCCGTTGCGGGCAGCTCGGGCAATGGCTCCACCGGCTCCCCGCTCAGGATGGCGTCGTACGTTGCGCAGCAGGCGACGCTGCCTGCCAGCGGGCCCACCGAGTCCAGCGTAAAGGAGAGCGGGAAAGCGCCCTCGCGCGGCACGCGGCTCGCGGTGGGCTTGAATCCGACGATGCCGCAGAGCGCCGCCGGCCCGCGGATCGAGCCGCGCGTGTCGGACCCGAGGGACATGACGCACATGCCGTCCGCAGCGGCGACGGCGCCTCCCGAAGTCGATCCGCCCGGCACGCGCGCGGTCGCGCGGTCCCAAGGGTTCTTCGGCGTGCCGAAGTGCGGATTCGTCCCGACGCCGCCAAAGGCGAACTCCACCATGTTGGTGCGGCCGACGAATACCGCGCCCGCGGCACGCAGCCGGGCCACCGCGGCGGCGTCCGCGCCGGCCGGCGGCGCGGTGCCGAGAAGCACCGAGCCTGCACGGGTCACCTCGCCTGCCACGTCGAAGAGATCCTTGAGCGAGACGGGAAGCCCGTCCACCGGGGAGCGCCGGATGCCGCGCTTGCGCAGGGCGTCGGCGTGGTCGGCCTCGGCGCGCGCTCCTTCGGCGTCGACATGCACGAAGGCGCGCGCCCCCTCACCCGAGGGGTCCGCGATCCGCTCGAGCGCCTGCTCCACCAGCGCGCGGCTCGTCGTGCGCCCGGCATCGAGGTCCCGGGCGAGCTGCGCTACAGTCCACATCGCTCGGACGATAGCATGCTGAAAAACCTTTCCGCCCGCGTGTTCGGAGGCGCCTGCTTCCTCTGCCGCGGCGCAGCCGCCGGACTTCTTTGCGAGGCATGCGAAGCCGAGCTGCCCAGGGCGCCCGATCCCGCCTGTCCGCGCTGCGCGCTCGCTTCGCCGGGCGGCGCGCTTTGCGGACGCTGCCTCGCCCGTCCGCCCGCGTACGACGCCACGGTGAGCGCGCTCGCGTACGAGTTTCCGGCCGATGCGCTCATCCACGCGCTCAAGTTCCGCGGCGAGCTTGCCCTGGCGCCGCTGCTCGCCGGCCTGCTTTCGCCGAGGCTTGCCGCAGCCGGACCGCTGGACCTTGTCGTGCCCGTGCCGCTCTCTCGCGAGCGCCTGCGAAGCCGTGGCTATAACCAGGCGGCGGAGATCGGACGCGCCGTCGGCATGCTGGTGCGCGCCCCGCTGCGCGCGGCGCTTTGCGTGCGGGTACGAGACACCCCGCCGCAAACGGATCTGCCGCTCGAAGCGCGGGATAGAAACGTCCGTGGCGCCTTCGCCTGCTCCACCCGCCTGCAGGGCGAGCGCGTCGCGATCGTAGACGACGTCATGACGACCGGCGCCACGCTCGACGCGCTCGCCGGCGCGCTCAAGCGTGCCGGCGCCTCGCGCGTCGTCAATCTGGTCGTCGCCCGCACGCCCGCACCCCGGTAGCGCGCATGTTCGAGATCGTCCTCGTCCATCCCGAGATCCCGCCCAACACGGGTAACGTCATCCGCCTGGCGGCGAACGCCGGCTGCCGGCTGCATCTCGTGGAGCCGCTCGGCTACACGCTCGAGGACAAGCAGCTCAGGCGTGCCGGCCTCGATTACCACGACCTGGCACAAGTGCGCGTGCATCCTGACTGGGCGCAGTGCCTGGCGGCGCTTGGCGACAGGCGTCTCCTCGCGCTGACGACCCGCGCCGCGAGAAGCGCGTTCGAAGTCCGCTTTCAGGCGGGCGATGCCCTTGTCTTCGGCGCCGAGACGACGGGATTGCCGGCCGAGATCCTCGATAGCGTCCCGGACGCGCAACGGCTCCGCCTGCCGCTGCGCCCGGGAAACCGCAGCCTCAATCTCTCCAACGCCGTCGCGGTGACGGTGTACGAGGCGTGGCGCCAGCTCGGCTTCGCCGGCTCGAGCTGATCTGCCTGCGGGTGCCTGTCAGCGTTCCGGCTTGGGATCGCGCGAGAGCAGCCGCTCGACCGCATCGGCGGGCGCGAGCGCGCCTTCGAGCACCGCCTGCACCGCGTCGGTGACCGGCATGTCGACCTCCAGGGAGCGCGCGAGCCGGGCCACCTCGGCCGCCGAGCGCACGCCTTCGGCGACATGGCCGAGCTCGGCGAGGATGCCGGCGAGGGGCTGCCCGCGGGCGAGCGCGAGCCCCACGCGACGGTTGCGCGAAAGGTCGCCGGTGGTCGTGAGCATCAGGTCACCGGCGCCGGCGAGGCCCATGACCGTCTCTCTCCTGCCGCCGAGCGCCGCGCTCAGCCGGCCGATCTCCGCGAGACTGCGGGTGACGAGCGCCGCGCGCGCGTTCAGTCCCAGGCCGAGCCCGTCGGAAATGCCGGCGGCAATCGCCATGACGTTCTTGACGGCGCCGCCGATCTCGACCCCGACGAGGTCGGTGGAGTAGTAAACGCGCAGGCGTCCCCCGTGCAGCAGCGCCGCCGCCTCGCGGGCAAACTGCTCGTCGCGGGAGGCCAGCGTGAGCGCGCAAGGCAGACCCCGCGCCACCTCCTGGGCGAAGGACGGTCCCGAGAGCGCGCCGCAGCGCGCGCCGGCGCCCTGCACCTGCTCGACGATCTGGTGGGGCAGCAGGCCCGAGCCTTCCTCGAAGCCTTTGCACAGCCAGACGAGCGCATGCGCGGCCGGAATACGGGCAAGGAGCTCGCGCAATCCCGCCACCGGCGTCGCGAGGAGCAGGAGCTCGGCCTGGCCGAGCGCATCAGCCAGCTCGGCCGTCAGGTGGACGGCGCTGGGGATGTCGATGCCCGGGAGATAGCGCTCGTTCCGCCCGGCTGCGGCCATGGCGCGGGCGTGCTCGGCGCGCCGCGCCCACAGCGCCACGGAATGACGAGGCGCGAGCGCGCAGGCGATGGCGGTGCCCCACGCGCCTGCGCCCAGAACTGCGATGCGCGCCATGCGGCCGGGGCTCCCGCCGCCGCGACGCTAGCCCGCGGCCTGTGCCCCGCCGGCGGGCGAGGCGCCCGGCCGCTGCGCGTCCTGCCGTTGCTCGCCTTGTTGTTGCTGCTGCAACCGCTGCAGGTAAAGCGCCTCGAAGGACACGGGGCTCAGCAGCACGGGCGGGAAGCCGCCGCGCGTGACGAGATCCGAAATGGTCTCGCGCAGGTACGGAAAGACGATCGTCGGACAGCCGATTCCGAGCAGCGGATCGAGCTCCTCCTGCGGCACGTTGCGAAGCGAGAAGATCCCGGCCTGCGCCGCTTCGGCAAGAAACACCGTGCGCTCGCCCGCTTTCGCGGTGACGGTCGCCGTCACGGTGACCTCGAAGAGCCCTTCGGCGAAGCTCGACACCGCGGTGCCGATCTGCACCTCGAGCTGCGGCTGCACCTGCTCGGTGAAGATGCCGGGCGCGTGCGGGATCTCCAGGGAGAGGTCCTTTACGTAGAGCTTCTCGATCTGGAAACTGGCTTGCGGCGCGGCGTCGGTCATGGGGTGCCTTTGAGGAGTGGGTCGAGCTTGCCCTCGCGCTCGAGGGCGTAGAGGTCGTCGCAGCCGCCGATATGGCGCTCGCCGATCCAGATCTGCGGCACGGTCCGCCGGCCGCTGCGTTCCATCATCTCGGCGCGCCGCTCGGGGTGCAGGTCGACGCGGATGAGCTCCACGTCCTGCGCGCCCTTGCGCTCGAGCAGGCGGCTCGCCGACTGGCAGTAGGGACAGGCGGCCGTGGCGTACATCTGGACTTTCAAGTCGGCACCTTCGCCACCTACTTCTTCTCCACCGGCAGCCCGGCCTGCCGCCAGGCGGCGAGGCCGCCGGCGAGATTGAGCACCCGCGTGAATCCCTGCTTGCGTAGCGCCGCCGCCGCCTTCGCGCCGGAGGCGCCCTGGTCGCAATAGACGATCACGGGCTTCTCCTTGCGCTTGGCCATGTCGCCCGGCAGCGTGCCCGACTCGATGCGCGCGAACGGCACGTTTTTCGCACCGATGATGTGCCCGGCGGCATAGTCGGCCGCCTCCCGGACGTCGAGCACGAGCGCATCCTCGCGGTTGATGAGCTGGGTCGCCTGGCTCGAGTCGACGGACGGTCCGCCCCCGCGCTGGCGCACGAGCGGCCAGAGCAGCATCGCGCCCGACACGACGGCGACCGCCAGCATGAGCGAATTGTTCTGCAGGAACTTGAGCAGCGAAGGTTCCACGGCGGCGGTCAGCGAAAGATTGGGATGGGTGGAAAAAATCGCGCGAGACCTGATGCGCAGGCATGGATCAATGACGACGGGAAGCGCTCATTATAATTCACCCACCATGGCCGCCCCGCACCACAAGCTCGTCCTGCTTCGCCACGGCGAATCGCAGTGGAACCTGGAGAACCGCTTCACCGGCTGGACCGACGTCGACCTCACCGAGGCGGGCGTCGCGGAGGCGCAGGCGGCGGGACGCCTGCTGAAGGAGCATGGCTACCGGTTCGACGTGGCGTACACCTCGGTGCTGAAGCGCGCGGTGCGCACGCTGTGGCTTGCCCTGGAGGCGCTCGACCAGGTGTGGCTCCCCGAAGAGAAGAGCTGGCGGCTGAACGAGCGACACTACGGCGCCCTGCAGGGGCTCAACAAGAGCGAGATGGCGGCGAAGTTCGGCGAAGCGCAGGTGCTGACCTGGCGGCGCAGCTACGACGTGCGGCCGCCGGCGCTCGAAGAAGGCGACCCGCGCCGCGAAGCGGGCGACCCCCGCTACGCCGGCGTCGACGTGCCGCTCACCGAGTGTTTGAAGGACACGGTTGCGCGCGTCGTGCCCTACTGGGAAAGCACGATCGCGCCGGCGATCCGGGCCGGGCGCCGCGTGCTCGTCGCTGCCCACGGCAATTCGCTTCGCGCGCTGGTGAAGTACCTGGACGCCGTCTCCGACGAGGCGATCGTCAAGGAGAACATTCCGACGGCCGTCCCGCTCGTCTACGAGCTCGACGCGAGCCTGAAGCCGATCAAGCGCTACTACCTCGGCGACCCGGAGGAAGTGGCGCGGCGCACGGCGTCGGTCGCCACGCAAGGGAAGGCCAAGGCCTGAGGCTCGCCGGGCCGCCGCTCGCCGCGCTCCTTTTCGCCTGTCTCGCGCTTGGCCCGCTCATCGCGTCGGCCTCCAAGGAGGCCGATCTCAAGGCGCTTCGCGCCCGCATCGAGGCCCTCAGCCGGCAGCTCGAGGCGCAGGAGCGCGAGCGGCGCGAGGCGCGCGACGCCTTGCGCGCCTCGGAAAAGGCGATCTCCGATGCGAGCCGCGCCCTGGCGGCGCTCGAGGCCGAGGAACGCCGGATGCGCGAAGCCGCGGCGCGGCATGCGCAGGAGCAGCGCGCGCTGGAGGCGCGCCTTGCCGAGCGCAAGGCGTCGGTCGGTCGGATGCTGAGAGCGCGCTACGCGGCCGGCGCGCCGGACGCGCTCCGCGTGGCGCTCTCCGGCGCCGACCCGAGCGAGGTCGCCCGCCAGCTTCACTATGCCGGCCACGTCGCGCGGGCCGCAGCGGAGCTCCTGAACGGCTACCGGGAGGGGATCGCCGAAGCGCACCGGATGGCGCGCGCGGCGGAGCTGCGCAGCGAGCGCCTGGCCGCCAACGCGCGCGCCCGCGCCGCCGAGCGCGAGCGCATCGTCGAGCAGCGCGGCGAGCGTCGGAAGGTGCTTGCCCGGATCGCCGCCGAAATCCGCAGCGGCCGCAAGGAAATCGGACGGCTGCGCGCCGACGAGGCGCGCCTTGCGCGGCTGGTCGAGGAGCTCGGTCGCGCGCTCTACAGCCGCGTGGATCGGGTGCCGCAGCCCGGCGGGGCGCCGCATCCGTTCTCGAGCCTGCGAGGCCGCCTGCGGCTTCCGGTCGCCGGGGAACTGACCGCTCGCTTCGGCGCTCCAAGGGGAGCTGCCGGCACCGAATCGAAGGGCGTCTTCATCCGCGCGCCGGAGGGCCGCCCCGTCTTGGCAATTGCGCGGGGTCGGGTGGTGTTCGCGGACTGGATGCGGGGCTTCGGCAACATCCTGATCCTGGACCATGGCGAGGCGTATCTTTCCATCTACGCGAACAACGAGTCGCTGCTCAAGCAGGTCGGCGATGCGGTGGAGGCGGGCGACGCCATTGCGACCACGGGCGCGAGCGGGGGCAACGAGGAAACGGGTTTATACTTTGAGCTGAGGCACTTGGGGGAGGCATTCGATCCCCTGCGCTGGGTCCGGCTGCGCTGATCGCCACGGCCGCCAGTGGGCCCGCGCCGGCGGGCTCCGCCCCTCCGCTCTCACCAGGAAACAAAGCGGGAATCAAGCACATGCGAAGCAAGATGAAAAACATCGGACTCATCGTCGTAGGCGCGGTGGCCGGTGTTCTCGTCAGCCTCAACTTCCAGGCCATCGCCGATCGCGCGCACTCGCCGCTGCCCATCGAGGAGCTGCGTGCGTTCGCGGACGTCTTCGGGGCGGTCAAGAGCAACTACGTCGAGCCGGTCGAGGACAAGCGCCTCATCACCGAGGCGATCAACGGCATGCTCACGGGCCTCGACCCGCACTCGGCCTACCTCGACGCGGAGGCGTTCAAGGAGCTGCAGGTCGGCACGCAGGGCCAGTTCGGCGGCCTCGGCATCGAGGTCGGCATGGAGGATGGCTTCGTCAAGGTCATCTCGCCGATCGAGGACACGCCGGCGTTCCGCGCCGGCATCAAGCCCGGCGACCTGATCATCAAGCTCGACGACACGCCGGTGAAGGGCATGACCCTCGGCGACGCGGTCAAGCGCATGCGCGGCAAGCCAAACACGAGCATCACGCTCACCATCTCGCGCAAGGGCGAGAGCGCGCCGATGGTCGTCAAGATCACCCGCGCCGTAATCCGGGTGCAGAGCGTCAAGTCGAAGCTCATCGAGCCGGGCTACGGCTGGGTCCGGGTGTCGCAGTTCCAGGAGTCGACGCCGGAGAACCTCGCGAAGCACCTCGAAGGGCTCTTCAGCCAGGGCCCGCTGAAGGGCCTCGTGCTCGACCTGCGCAACGATCCGGGCGGCCTGCTGCACGGCGCGGTCGCCGTGTCGGCGGCCTTCCTGCAGCCGAAGGCACTCGTGGTGTCCACCGACGGGCGCGCCGAGGACGCGAAGCGCAAGTTCTTCGCCTCGCCCGAGGACTACGCGCGCGGTCGCCGCAAGGACGTGCTGGAAGGCCTGCCGCCGGCGGTGAAGACGGTGCCGATGGTCGTGCTCGTGAACGGCGGCTCCGCGTCCGCCTCGGAGATCGTCGCGGGCGCCCTGCAGGACCACAAGCGGGCGAAGGTGATGGGCACGCAGACGTTCGGCAAGGGCTCCGTGCAGACCATCATGCCGCTCGGCAACAACACCGCCATCAAGCTCACCACGGCGCGCTATTTCACGCCGGGCGGCCGCTCGATCCAGGCGCTCGGCGTCACGCCCGACATCATCGTCGAGGATCCCAACGACGTCTCCGCGCGCGTGCGAGAGGCCGACCTGAGCGGGCACCTCACGAACGGGACGCAACCCGAGCCGGCTCGCGCCGAGCCGCGCACCAAGCCGGGCCTGCAGAACGGGGACCGCAAGCCGACCGAGCTCGGCTCCAAGGACGACTTCCAGCTCGCGCAGGCGCTCGCCTTCCTGAAGGGCGAGCCGGTGAAGGGCCAGCAGGCGCCCACGCCGGAGAACACCAAGCCCGCCGGGGCGACGACGAAATCCAACTGACGTCCGCGGAACTGAACGACGAGCAGCTCCTCCGCTACAGCCGGCACATTCTCCTTCCGGAGATCGGCGTAGAGGGACAGGAGCGGCTGCGCGCCGCCGGTGCGTTCGTCGTCGGCGCGGGCGGCCTCGGCTGCCCGGCGACGCTCTACCTCGCCGCGGCCGGAATCGGCCGGCTCACCATCGCGGATGCCGACGAAGTCGACCTCACGAACCTCCAGCGGCAGATCCTCTACCGTCCGGAGAGCATCGGGCGGCGCAAGGTGGACGAGGCGGCGCGTGCGCTCCACGGGCTCAACCCCGAGGTGCGCATCGAGAAGCTTCCCCGCCGCCTCGGCGAGGCCGATTTCGACGCGCTCGTCGCCGAGCACGACGTGGTGCTCGACTGCTCGGACAACTTCGCGACCCGCCATGCGCTCAACCGCGCATGCGTGCGCCGGCGGCGGGCGCTCGTCGCCGGCGCCGCGATCCGCTTCGACGGCCAGCTCATGGTGTTCGACCTTTCGCGCACGGACTCGCCCTGCTACGCCTGCCTCTTCCCGGAGGCCGGCGAGACCGAGGAATTGCGCTGCGCCGTCATGGGCGTGCTCGCGCCGCTCACCGGCATCATCGGCGCGCTGCAGGCCGCGGAGGCGATCAAGCTCCTCACTGGCGCGGGCGAGCCCGCGCGCGGCCGGCTTCTCGCCATCGACGCGAAGAGCGCGCAATGGCGCTCCATCCGCGTGCGCAAGGACCCGGGCTGCGCGGTCTGCGCGCCGGCCGGCTGACGCGAGCCGCTACTGCAGCAGGAAGCGGCGCTGCGCGCCGAAGCTCTCGGCCGGCTTCTTGACGAAGCCGCTCTTTGCGTACTGGTGCAGGCAGCCGATCACGTAGCGAAGGAGCGCGCCGGCGCGACCGGCGGCGTCGCCGTCGGCCGCGCCCCGAAGCGCCTGCCGCAGCGTGGCCTCGAAGCGATCGAAGAACTGGTTCATGCGCGCCTGCAGCCGCTCGTGCTCGCCGACGAGGGCGTCACCCGTCATGACGCGCACCATGCCGGGGTTGCGCTCGGCGAAGACGAGCAGCATCTCGACAAGCTTCTCCGCCTGGCGCAGGCCGTCGGCCTCGTCCTCGGTGATGCGGTTCGCGAGCGTGAAGACCGAGTTCTCGATGAACTCGATGAGCCCCTCGTACATCTGCGCCTTCGAGGCGAAATGCCGGTAGAGCGCGGCCTCCGACACGTCGAGCCGCTGCGCGAGCGCCGCGGTCGTGATCCGCTCCCACTTCGGCGCCTGCAGCATCTCCGCGAGGGCCTTCAGGATTTCGAGCCGGCGTTCGCCTTTTACTCTGGGCATGTGGGGGGCGCCCGGACGCGCCGCGCTGGGAGACGCGCCGGATTCTACCCACAGGACTACTGATAACGGAACACCAGCCTCGGCAGCTCCGTGACTGACCGCACGACGAGGTCGACGTAAGGGACGCGGCGGCGGGTGCGGCTCACCCACACCGTGGACATGCCGAGGCGCCGCGCGGCGCGCAG
>Ga0079224_100001216_pt1 | contig 28894 bp, 24 predicted proteins | sample Stecom2015_FD_80414 | JGI IMG/M metagenome (GOLD analysis project Ga0079224, IMG submission 80414) | Agricultural soil microbial communities from Utah to study Nitrogen management - Steer compost 2015 | ecosystem: Environmental > Terrestrial > Soil > Agricultural land | place: USA: Utah... | reverse complement strand
GCTGAAGGTGGCCGCCGAGATCATGCCCATCACCTGCCGCCTGGTGGCCCATCCCGGCGCCCGGCGTGCCGGGGACCCCAGGGTGGAAGAGATCATCGAGCGCCTGGCCCGGGCGGCCGCCGCCGTGCCGGCCGGGGGAGGCGGCAGCCGGTGACGGCTCAGGTCCTGCAGGTGGCGGTGGTCGACTACGGCGCCAGCAACCTGCACAGCGTGCTGGGCGCCCTGGACCGGGCGGCCCGCACCGCAGGGGTCGAGGCCCGCGTCCGCCTGGTGGACCGGGCCGGCGGCCTGGACGGGGCCGACGCCGTGGTGGTGCCCGGCGTAGGGTCTTTCGCCGCGGCCATGGAGGCCCTGGAGGGGTCCGGGCTGGCCGGCGACCTGCGGGCGGCGGCCGCCCGGGGGCTGCCGGTGCTGGGCATCTGCCTGGGCCTGCAGGTGCTGCTGGAGGGCGGCGACGAGGGCGGGCCGCGCCCCGGGCTGGGACTGGTGCCCGGATGGGTCCGCGCGCTGCCGCCGGGCCTGAAGAATCCCCACATGGGGTGGAACCGGGTGCTGCCGGTGCGCGCCGACCCGCTGCTGCCCCGGGGCGCCCGGCCCTTCTACGCCTACTTCGCCCACAGTTACGCGGCCGACGGCGTCCCGCCGGGCATGGTGGCGGCCGTGTGCCGGCACGGCACTTTCACGTTCCCGGCCGCCATCCGGTCGGGGTCCATCTTCGCCGTGCAGTTTCATCCCGAGCGCAGCGCGCCCTGGGGCGACGCCATCTTCGCCGGCTTCCTGCGCGGCGCGGCCAGGGGGGTGGCGCCCGTTGCCGGGGAACGCTGAAGACGGCTTCGAGATCCTGGCCGCCGTGGACATCCTGGGGGGACGCTGCGTGCGGCTGCACCAGGGCGACTACGGCCGGCCCACCGACTACGGGGACCCGCTGGAACGGGCCCGGGCCTGGGCGGAAGAGGGCGCCCGCTGGCTGCACGTGGTGGACCTGGACGGCGCCCGCGGCGGGGTGCCGGCGGCCCTGGACGCCGCCGCCCGCATCCGCTCCGAAACCGGCTGCCGGGTGCAGTACGGCGGCGGCATTCGCGGTCCCGAGGCGCTGGCGGCGGCCCTGGCCGCGGCCGACCGGGCGGTGGTCAGCAGCTGGGCGCTGCGGGAACCCGAGGCGGTGTGCCGGGAACTGGCCCGGTACCCGGGCCGGGTCCTGGTGTCCCTGGACGTGCGGGACGGGCGCGTGTGGATCGACGGCTGGCGGACCGGCCTGGCGGTCCCGGCGGCCCAGGCGGCCAGGGACTTCGTGGCCGCCGGCGCCGCCGGCGTGGTGGTCACCGGCATCGCCCGCGACGGCACCCTGGAGGGCGTCGACCGGGAGGTGCTCCAGGAGGCCGCCTCGTGGGGCGTGCCCTTCTGGTGGGCCGGCGGCGTGGCTTCCGCCGCCGACGCTGCGCTGGTCAGGCACGTCGGGGGCCGCTGGGTGCGGGGGCTCATCGCCGGCCGGGCCCTTTACGAGGGACGGGTGACGATTTCCGACCTGAAGCAGGCTGCTGCGGGGGTGAGGGACCGGTGCTGACCCGCCGCATCATCCCCTGCCTGGACGTGGATGCCGGCCGCGTGGTGAAAGGGGTCCGGTTCCAGAACCTGCGGGAGATGGGCGACCCGCTGGAACTGGCCCGCCGGTACGCCCGGGAAGGGGCGGACGAACTGGTTTTCCTGGACATCTCGGCCACCGCCGAGGGGCGGTCGGCCACCCTGGACCTGGTGGCGGCCGTGGCCCGGGAGGTGGGCGTGCCGCTGACCATGGGCGGCGGCATCCGCAGCGTGGACGACGCCCGGGCGGCGCTGCGGGCCGGCGCCGACAAGGTGGCCGTAAACACGGCCGCGGTGGAGCGGCCGGACCTGATCGACGAGCTGGCCGCGGCCTTCGGCAGCCAGTGCGTGGTGCTGGCGGTGGACGCCCGCCGCGCCGGCCCCGGGTGGGAAGTGGTGACCGTGGCCGGCAGCCGCGCCACGGGCATCGATGCCGTGGCCTGGTGCGTGGAGGGCGTCCGGCGCGGCGCCGGCGAGATCCTGCTGACCAGCATCGACCGCGACGGCACCCGCGGCGGCTATGATCTGGACCTGATCCGGGCGGTGGCAGGCGCCGTCAACGTCCCGGTGATCGCCTCGGGCGGGGCGGGCGGCATCGCCCACCTGGTGGACGCCCTGCTGGCGGGGGCCGACGCCGTGCTGGCCGCGTCCATGTTCCACGAGGGCCAGGTGTCGATCCCGGAGGTCAAACGGGAACTGCGTCGGGCGGGCCTGCCGGTCCGCAGCGGCGACGTGGGCGAGGACTGGATCGACGACCTGCACTTTGACGCCGCCGGCCTGGTGCCCGTGGTGGTGGAGGCGGCCGGCGGGGTGCGGATGCTGGCTTACGCCGACCGCCAGGCCCTGGCCCGCACCGTGGAGACGGGTTGGGCGTGGTTTTACAGCCGCAGCCGCGGCCGCCTGTGGCAGAAGGGCGAGACGTCGGGCAACCGGCTTCGGGTGCTGGCCGTGGACGTGGACTGCGACGGCGACGCCGTCCGCTACCGCGTGGAACCTGAAGGCCCCACCTGCCACACCGGCGCCCCGTCCTGCTTCTACGACACCGTCTGGCAGGCGGACCCGGGGTCCGGCGGCTCAACGAGGCAGGAAGGGGACGAGGGCGGCGGGCTTCCGGCGGCGCTGTCCCAACTGCTGGAGCGCATCGATGCCCGCCTGGACCAGCGCCCCGAGGGGTCCTACGTGGTCCGCCTGGCCCAGGACCCCGACCTGGCCCTGCGCAAGGTGGGCGAGGAAGCGGTGGAGGTGCTGGTGGCGGCCGCGGGTCTCCTGCGGGACCGGACAGCCGACCCGGAACTGCGCCGGCACCTGGTGGCCGAGGCCGCCGACCTCCTGTTCCACACTCTGGTGCTGCTGCGGGTCCTGGACATCGACCCGGACCTGGTGGGCGACGAACTGCGCCGACGCCAGCGGCCGCCCGGCGCGGCGAACCCGGTACGCGGCCCGGCTGGGGGCACGCCGGCTGGTCAAGGTTGACAGGGCTCTTCGGGTTGGGTAAGGTAAGCGCTTGGTGCTGCCAGCCCGAGGAGGTGTAGGCCTTGCGGGCCGCTGTCACCGCGGCGGCGTGGCTTGTCACCGGCCTGCTGGCCCTGGCGGCCGTCACCGGCTTCGGGGCGGCCCGGGCCGCGGCCGGGATTCTCGAACCCATCTGGCCCCGTCCCGAGGGCATGGCCGTGCCGGGCCCATCCGGCGTCCCCGCCGGCGGCACGCTCCCGGCGGCCGCGGCATCCCTGCCCGGCGGGGTGCAGCCCGAGACCCCATCGTCCCCGGCCGGCGGGATGCGGCCGGCGCCCGGGGATCCGCTGGCCCACCTGCTTTCCTACCCGGATCTGGTCCACCACGTGCAGGAACGCACGGGCTGGCCTCGAGGCCGCAGCGGCGACCTGGCGGCCCTGCTGATCCGGGAAGGCGTGCGCAGCGGGGTTGACCCGTGGCTGCTGGCCGCGGTCATCGAAGTGGAGAGCGGGTTCCGCGCCGACGCCGTGGGTTCGTCGGGCGAGATCGGCCTGATGCAGATCCTTCCTTCCACCGCCCGCCGGGTGGCGGCGGCCGTGGGCATCGACGGGTTCACCCGCGAGAGCCTCTTCGACCCTGCGGTCAACGTGCGCCTGGGAGCCGCCCACCTGGGGAGCCTCCTGGCCCGCTTCCATGGCGACGAGGTGGCCGCCCTCACCACCTACAACGCCGGCCGCAGCACGTCCACCGACGGCATCCTCTACGCCTACCGGGTCCTGGCCGTGGCCCAGCGGGCTTCGTCCGAGGTACGGGTGGCCTGGGCCCCGGCACGGTAAGTTCGCCTCAGCCTCAAGCCTAGGCAGGTCCCCGCCGTGACAAACGCCAACATTACGTTGGGTTGTGCTGCGTATTCTCCGACAGGAAGGCGTGGGCCATGGACTTCGAACTCACCGAGGACCAGCGGCTGATCCGTCAACTGGTGAGGGATTACGTGGAGTCCCGGGTCAAGCCCAACGCCGCAGCCTGGGAGGAGGCGCGCCGGATCCCCGACGAGGTCTTCCGGGAACTGGGGGAACTGGGGATCATGGGCCTGCCCTTCCCCGAGGAGTACGGGGGAGCCGCCGCCGATCACGTCAGCCTGGCCATCGCCATCGAGGAACTGGCCCGCGGCGACGCCTCACTGGCCATCAGCGTCGCCGCCCACATCTCCCTGGGGTGCACACCCCTGGCTCGGGCGGGCCGCGAGGAGCAGAAGCGGCGCTGGCTGGCGCCGGCGGCGCGGGGTGAGATCCTGGCGGCCTTCGGCCTCACGGAGCCCAACGCCGGATCCGACGCTGCGGCCACCGAAACCCGGGCGGTGCAGGACGGCGACCACTGGGTCATCGAGGGCACCAAGATCTACATCACCAACGGCAGCCGCGCCGGTTACGTGGTCCTGACGGCGGTCACCGACCCGGGCCGGGGCAAGGACGGCATCAGCGCCTTCATCGTCCCGCAGGGGACGCCCGGGTTCCGGGTGACGCGGCGCTACGAGAAGATGGGCCTGCACGCCTCGGATACGGCGGAACTGGTGTTCCAGCAGTGCCGGGTGCCGGCCGACCACCTGCTGGGTGAGCGGGGCCAGGGCTTCCGCATCTTCCTGGACGCTTTGAACGGCGGCAGGATCGGCATCGGCGCCCTGTCGGTGGGCATCGCCCAGGCGTGCCTGGAGCGCTCCCTGGCCTATGCCCGGCAGCGCCGCCAGTTCGGGCGGCCCATCGGCAGTTTCCAGGCCATCCAGGTGAAGCTGGCCGACATGGCCACGCAGCTGGAAGCGGCGCGGCTGATGGTCTACCGGGCGGCCTGGCTGCGGGACCAGGGCCGGCCCCACCACCGCGAGGCGTCCATGGCCAAGCTCTTCGCCTCGGAACTGGCGGTGCAGGCGGCGCTGGACGCGGTGCAGATCCACGGCGGTTACGGCTACATGCGCGAGTACGAGGTCGAGCGCTTCCTGCGGGACGCCAAGTTGATGACCATCGGCGAGGGCACCTCGGAAATCCAGCGGCTGATCATCGCCCGGAGCCTGGGCCTGTAGGGGCGCCAGGGCGGCGCGGCCCGCAGCCCCGGCACCGGGACCAGGAGGCGGGTTGCGATGGCGGTGAACCCGCATGCCGGCGGCAGGCCGCCCGAACCGGGCCAGACGCTGACGGGCCTCCTGGAGGTGCGGGCGGCCGGCCAGGGCAGCCGGGTCTTCGCGCTGCTGCCCGAACGCCGGTCCCACCTGTCGTTCGCCGACCTCAACGAGGACGCCACCCGTTTCGCCAACGTGCTCCACGCCCTGGGGCTCAGGACCGGCGACCGTGTGGTCCTGATCCTGGGCAACGGGCGGCTGTTCCTGGCGACGCTGTTCGGCGCGCTGAAACTGGGGGCGTGGGCGGCGGTGGTCGATCCCGGCCTGGGGCCCGAGGCCGTGGAGGCCTGCCTGCGGTGCGCCCGGCCCAAGGCGGTGGCTGCCGCCGGCGACGGGCTGGTGGCCCAGGCGGCGGCGGCCCGGGAACGAGGCCTGTGGAACGGGGAACTGGTTGCCTTCGGCAGCCGCCGTCCCGAGCCCCGTGCCGTCCGGGGCGAGCGCCTGCTGGAAGCCGCGCCGCGGGTCATCTACAGCGAGATCCCGCGCCTTGCGGCGGACCACGGCGGCGGGGGACTCATCACCTTCACGTACCGGCCGCCCGGGCGCACCGTGGGCGTCATGCTGCCCGAGCGCGCCCTGGCCCATGTGGCCGCAGCCCTGGCCGCACGCCTGGACCTCAAGCCCACGGACCGCACCGTGCCCCTGGCCTCGCTGGCCCACCGCCACGGCATCATCCTGGGTGTGCTGGCCATGCTCTATGCCGGGGGGACCGTGGTCCTGACGGGCCAGGGTCCCGCGGCGCCGCTGGTGGAGAGTTACCGGGCCACCTGGCTCCTGGCGCCGCCGGCGGTGCTGGCCGCGGCAGCGCCGGAAGGCCCGGCGGCCCGGGCCGGCAGGACCCTGGCCTTCGTGCTGGCGGTGCCGGGGCCCCTGGACCCGGGACTGCGCCGGTACCTGAGCCGGCGCTGGGGAGTCCCCGTACTGTCGGGCTACGGCCGTCCCGAAACCACCTGGGTAGCGGCCTGCGACAGTCCCCGGGGACGCGTGCCGTCCCCACGGGCGGACGTGATGGGCGCCGACGCCGTGGGCCGGCCGCTGGGGTGCCGGCTGGCGGTGGCCGGCCCCGACGGGTCGGTCATCGAGGCCGCCCCGGCTGCGGGGGAAATCCTGGTCCAGGGAGAAAACGTGATGCGGGGCTACATGGACGACCCGGCGGCCACGCGGCAGGCGTTCCATCCCGGTGGGTGGCTGCGCACCGGGGACCGGGGCCTGCTGGCGGCCGACGGCACGCTGCACCTGATCAGCCGCCAGGACGTGGCCTGAGCGTCTGCACTTGCGGCGGCTCCGGCCCTGAGGTACAAGAGGGTGCAGGCGGGAGGAGAGGACGCCATGGGCACTGTGGGCGGGACGAGCCCGGCGAGGCATTTCCCGGTGGGGGCGCTGCGGCGGCCGGCTGCGCTGCTGTTGGCTGCCGCCCTGGTCCTGCTGCTGGTGCTGCCGGGCCCTGCCGCGGCCCAGAACGGGGAGGCGGCAGACCCGGCCCCGGACCGGCCCTTCACCGTCGACGCCGCGGCGGCGGTGCTGCTGGACGTCCACACCGGCCAGATCCTCTTCGCCCAGAATGAAAACGAAAGGCTGGCTCCCGCCAGCCTGACCAAGATCATGACCCTGCTGCTGGCCCTGGAAGACATCGACGCCGGCAGGGTCGCGCTGTCGGACCGGGCCGTGGTCAGCGAGGCGGCCTGGAACCTGGCGGGACGGGGCCGCCCCGGCGGCGTCTCGGCCATGTTCCTCAACGTCGGCGACCAGGTCACCCTGGAGGAGTTGCTGTACGGCATCGGGGTGCTGTCGGGCAACGACGCTTCCCTGGTGGTGGCCGAGCACCTGGCCGGCAGCGAGGAAGCCTTCGTCCGGCGGATGAACGAGCGCGCCGCTGAGTTGGGGCTGGAGAACACCCACTTCCTGGACAGCCACGGCCTGTCCCCCGACGCCGCCACCACCGCCGCAGACATGGCGCGCCTGGCGGCCTACTTCGTCCGCACCCAGCCCGACGGCATGATCTACTCCCAGCTGCCGGAGTACACTTACGCCGGCATCACCCAGCCCAACCGCAACCGCCTGCTGCTGCGGGATGACCGCGTCACGGGCCTCAAGACCGGGTACCTGGGCGTGGCGGGCTACCACCTGGTGGCCACCGCCGAGAGCGGCGAGATGTCGTTGGTGGCGGCGGTGCTGGGAGCCGCCTCCGAGTCCGACCGGGAACGCGTCGCCCTGGAACTGCTCAACTACGGTTTCAATAACTTCCGCACCGTCGCGCCGGCCGGCGACCTGGCCTCGACCACCGTCAGGGTCTACAAAGGCGCCGCCGACCAGGTGACCGTGCAGCCGGGCCAGCGCCCTGTGGTGACGGTGGCCGCCGGCGCCGTCGACCGGCTCCAGTGGCAGGTGGACCTGCCTCCTCACCTGGAGGCGCCCGTGGCCGAGGGCCAGCAGGTGGGCCGCCTGGCGGCCGTCCTGGACGGGCGGGAACTGGCCTCCTTCGACATCGTGGCGGCGGCCGGCGTGGAGCGGGGCGGTTTCTTCAAGGTGCTGGTGGACACGGTCCGCCTCTTCCTGGCCGGCCTGCTGGGGCGGCGGTGACCGCTGCGCTTCCCGTGCTGATCCCAACCTGTGTGGGAATAGGATACTCGTACCAGATTTCAAGCCTTTTCCTGGTTCCAGGAGGATGGACGGGCCCGTTCACCGAAGGCTGGCGATGACTGTGCCCGATGTGCCGAACGCTGGGGGAGAAGCACCCTTGACGCTGAACGAGATCGGTGAACTCCTGCGCCGGCGCCGCGAGGAACTGGGCCTGAGCCTGCGGGACGCCCAGACGGCCACGAAGATCCGCTGGCGCTACCTGGAAGCCCTGGAGCGCGGGGACGACAGCGTCATCCCCGGGTACGTCTACGCCAAGGGGTTTCTGCGGACCTACGCCGAGTACCTGGGCCTGGACGGCTGGGCCCTGGTGGAGGCCTACAAGCAGGTGCGGGAAGGCCCCCAGGCCGCGGTGCAGCGGCCCGACCGCGGCCGCAGCCGGCGGGTCCGGGAGGGCGCCGCCCCCGCGGCCCGGGAAGGCCCCGTGCAGTCGCCGGTGCGGGTGGGTGCCGCGCCCCTGACGCTGCCGGCCCGTCGGCCGCCGGCAGGACGGCGGCGCGGCGGCGGCTTCTACGGCGTGGTGCTGCTGGCGGTGCTGCTGGCGGCGGCGCTGATCGGCGCCTACTACCTGTACCTGGCCGCCCAGCAGCCTCCCGACACCGCCCAGGCCCGCGGCGGGCCGGCCGCTGAAGAACCGTCCGGCCAACCCGCCGAGACCCCCAGGCCGGAGCCGCCGCCCGAACCCGCCGAACCCGATCCCGAGCCCGCCGTCCGGTACACCGTGGAACGGTCCGGATCCACCATCACCTACCGGCTGACGGCCCCGGCGCTGGCCGTGGACGTGGCCGTCGAGTCCCGCTGCTGGGTGCGGGTCGAGGCCGACGGCGCGGTGGTCAGCGAGACCACCCTGCAGCCTGGGCAGCGGGTGACCTGGCGGGCCGAGGAAACCCTGCGGGTGCGCGTGGGCTACCCACCCGGCATCCGCCTTTCGGTGGCGGGGACGCCTCTGGACCTTAACGCTTCGGACCCCGTGACCCTGGTCTTCGTCCTCGACTCCTGATACCGTTCCGAACCCTTGAGGCGCCGATTCCCCACTTCTCCCGGCAGATCGCAGGGGAGTACCATTGCCCGGCGGTGGAAAAGTATCTGGGCAGCCTGTCCGCAGGGCTGGAGCCGTTTACGCTGGAGGCGAAGGGCATCGGGGTCTTCCTCGGGCCGGCGCCGGTTCCGGCGGTTCTTCGGCGCCGCGGGTTGAAGGACGCCCGCCCCGCGATCCTGAACCTGCGCGTCCTACCCCTCCACGCCTGCACATAGGCATAGATGCGCCGGCGAACTCGAAGGGCGGTGCCTGCCGCTTGCCGTCACCCCGAGGGCCGATGCTGCTGCTGGCGCTGCTGGGCGTGCCGGCCCTGGTCCTGCTGCCGGGCCTCGTGCCGGGCGTGTCGATCGCCTCGTCGACGAGCCCGCCGCCGGACCTGCCGGCGGGCCCAGGATCCCCCGCCGCGGGCCAGGCCCAGGCCCCGGAACCCGAGGTCCTTTACCCGGACCTGGCCGCCAAGGCGCCGCCCCTGTCGGCGGCGGCAGCGGTGCTGATGGACGCCGAAACCGGCGCCCTGCTCTACGCCCGCCGTCCCCACCAGCGCCGGCCGCCCGCCAGCACCACCAAGATCATGACCACCCTCCTGGCCCTGGAGTACGGGGACCTGGACGCCCAGGTCACGGTCTCGCCCCGGGCCGCGGGTACCCCGGGGTCTTCCATGGGCATCCGGGCAGGCGAGCGGTACCGCCTGCTGGACCTGCTCCACGGCGTCATGCTGCCCTCGGGCAACGACGCCGCCGTGGCGGTTGCCGAGCACGTCTCCGGATCCGTCGGCCGCTTCGTGGCGCTGATGAACCAGCGGGCCCGGCAGCTGGGCATGACCCGCACGTGGTTCGCCAATCCCCACGGCCTGACCCACCCGGGTCACCTGACCACCGCCTACGACCTGGCCCTGCTGACCAGGGCGGCCATGGCGCAGCCGCTCTTCGCCCAGTTGGGCTGCACGCGCCAGGCCCGGGTCTGCGAGCTGGAGAGCGGCCGGGCGCTGACCCTGTCCAACACCAACCGCCTGCTCTGGTCGTACGCCTACGTGGAAGCCGGCAAGACCGGCACCACGTCGGCAGCCGGCCGCTGCCTGGTGGTGGTGGCCAGCCGCGGCGGGCACCGGCTCATCGCCGTGCTGCTGGACGCGCCCAACCGCTGGCAGGACGCCCGCCGGCTGCTGGACTGGGGCTTCGAGACCTTCCGGCCGGTGATCGCGGGCCGCCGCGGCGAGCGGGTGGCCCGCATCGAGGTCCGCGGCGGCACCGCCCCGGCGGTGGAGGCGGTCCTGGCCGGGGACCTCAAGACGGTGGTTCCCCGCCAGGGCCGGCCCCGCCTGGAACTGCGACCGCTGCTGCCCGGCCCCGTGGACGCCCCGGTCTACGGGCGCCAGACCCTGGGCCGCGTGGAACTGTGGGTAGACGGCCGGCCCGTGGCTGGGGTCGACGCCGTGGCCCTGCGGGAAGTGGGCGCCCTGACGCCCGTGCGCTGGGCGGTGTCCCGGCTGCTGGCGCTGCTGTCCTGGCTCCGGGAGCCCTGGTGGCTGCCGGCGGCGCCGGGGCGGTGAACCGCCACCGGCGGCGCAGGCGAAAAGGAGCGAGGAAGGAGCGAGGGCCGCACCTTCCTCGGTGGGGGGATTCGCGGCAGGGTCTACGTCCGGCTGGTGTCCAGCAGTTCCGACAGCGGCAGCGGTTCCAGGCCCCGCTCCCGCAGTCCCCGGAGCAGCGCCGGCAGGGCCTCCAGGGTCTGGCGGCTGCCGTCGGTGGCGTGGAGCAAGACGATGCTGCCCTGGCGGGCGGCCGCCAGCACGGTGCTGGCGATGACGTCGCTGCCCGGGTTCAGCCAGTCGCGGCCGTCGACGCTCCAGAGGACCGTGCGAAGGCCCAAGGCCCGGGCCGCGGCCACCACCCGGTCGTCGTAGGCGCCGCCCGGCGGGCGGAAGAAGCGGGGCGCCGGGGCACCGGCCCGCCGCAGCTCGGCCCCGGCGGCCTCCAGTTCGGCGGCGATGCGGTCCGGCGGGGACGCCGTCAGGCTGACCACCGTGTTGCCCAGCGTGCCCACGTCGTGTCCCTCGGCCAGCATCCGGCGCACCAGGTCGGGGTTGGCCTGGGCCCAGGGGCCGGTCACGAAGAACACCGCCCGCGCATTGGCGGCGGCCAGGCGGTCCAGGACCGCCTCCGGCACCTGCCGGCCCCAGGTGATGTTGAAGGTCAGGACCACCGCCTGGGGCCTGCCGGCCACCTCGCGGAGGGGCGCCAAGTCCCCGGCACCGGCCGGGACGGCGCCGCTCAGTTCCCAGGCGCCGCGGACCAGCAGCAGCGACCCGAAGAAGATCAGGGACACGACCAGGCGGCGCCGCACCGACCGGTCGAACCTGAGGATCAGCAACCGGCCACCTCCCGCCTGGGCTGGTGAAGTCTATGCGCCGGCGGGGGCGGTTAGAAGGGAGGACGGGAGAAAGGGGACGGGTCCGCCGCGGCACGGCCCAGGCGCCGCATCAGGCGCCGGCGCCGGTGTTCCAGCGCCTCGAGGTCGCGGCGGCCGTGCAGGGACCCCAGCAGCAGGCGGCGCCGGCAGAGTTCCAGAGCCTGCTCGGTATAGCGCAGCGCCGCCTCCAGGTCCCGGGCCCGGTGCTCCCGTTCCTTGGCCAGTTCCGTCAGGGCCCACATAGCCCCGGGCGGGTAGGCGGCGGCGATCTCCGACCACAGGGCGGCGGCCTCGTTCCACCGGCCCTGGCGCCGGTAGAGGGTGCTGAGCAGCCTGGCGGCGGTGAACCACGCCGCGCCGCGCCGGTGGGCTCCCGCCTGGACCAGGGCTTCGCGCAGCAGCTGCTCCGCCCGCCGGAACCGGCCGCGCTCCAGGCAGGACCGGGCCAGGGCCAGCAGTTGGGTGGGACCCGCCTCGGGACCCGGCTCGGGAGGCGCTCCGGCGGGCGCCTCACCGCCGGCCAGGCCGCGGTAGGAAAGGTAGGCGGCGTGGGCCGTGAGGGCGGCCAGGGTTTCCAGGTCGTGACGGTTGTGGTCCAGCACCGGCCGGAACGGCTCGGGCCGCCCGTCCAGCAGCATGTGGTAGCGGAGGGGCACCTCGCTGCCGGAGATGTCGGCCTCCCGCCGGGCGCCCAGCACGTGGGCCTCCAGGTCGGTCAGCCGGCACGACGGCAGGTCGGCCCCGTACAGCCGCCGGGCGGCGGGCAGCAGGTCAAGGTGGGGCAGGTCCGGCGGCGCCCCCACCTGCCGGTTGAGGACGAAGCGAGCCTCCAGCACCGGCCAGTCGAAGGCCCGGCCGTTGAAGGTGACCAGCAGGCGGGCCCCGGCCAGATCCTCGGCCAGGGCCGCCAGGAAGGCCGCCTCGTCGGCCGGGTCCAGCAGCACGAACTGGCGGATCCGGAGATGGTCACCCTGGAGACGGGCCAGGCCCGCCACCACCACCAGGGTGCCGGTGCCGCCCGCCAGGCCGGTGGTTTCGGTGTCCAGGAAGACCAGGTCTTCGGGGTCCACCCCGGCGGGGTCCACCTGGCCCTCCAGGCGCGCGAAGCGCAGCAGCGGGTCCAGGGGCACCCGGGCCAGCAGGGCCGGCGCCGCGCCGCCCCGCGGCCGGTGGGCGGGTGCCGCGTCTTCCCGGAAACTGACCCGCCCCCTGGGCGTGAGCCGGGTGTCCAGGTCCAGAGCCCGGAGCACGGCCCCGGCGCGGTGGTCACGGGCAGCAGCGCCGCCCGCAGGCCCCTCCAGGGCAGCGCCGCACCCGGGCCGTTGGGCGGCGCCGGAACCGGTTCCCTCAACCGGGCCGCGCGGTGGGGCCGCAGCCGGGTCCAGGCCCAACTGCCGCAGGCGTTCCAGGCGGTCACGCAGGCTCACGGCAGGCCACCCGCTCCAGCAGGGCGCGGGCCGCCGCCCGGGCGTCGACGCCCTGGTCCATGACGGCGTCGGCGCCCACGCAGGCCGGGCACCCCCGCCGGCAGGGGCACTCCTCCAGCAGCCGCAGCGCCGCCGCCAGCAGCTCGTCGTGCATCTCGTACAGGCGATCCGCCAGCCCCACGCCGCCGGGCACCGCGTCGTAAATGTAAACGGTCGGGGCCTGGGTGAAGGGGGCCCGCACCTGGGGCACGGCGTACAGGTCCCGGGGATCGCACATCACGTAAAGCGGCGCCAGCTGCGCCAGCACGTGCCCCACGCCCGTCAGCGCCGCCTGCAGTTGGGGCGCCGGCATCTCCTGGTGCAGGGTGTCCGGGAACACCACCCAGTAGGCGGTGGTGTGCATCTGCTGCTCAGGCAGGTGGATGCGGCCCCAGCCCACGTTCTCCCGGGTGTCGAACTTGATCTTCTTGAAGATGGTGGGCCGGGCCGTCACCAGCACCTCGCCGAAGTGCCGGGAGGCCGCCCGCGACGGCGCGGGACCTTCATCCTCGCCGGAGCGCAGCACGTCCAGGACCTTGATGTCCACGGCCAGCTGGGCGTCGGTGTAGTAATCGACGTCGACCTTGCGGACGTACGCCTTGTTCTCCTGGAAATCGAAGTGCTCCACCTGGTACTGGCCTCCGCGGTGCAGGTAGATGGCCTCGTCGTGGACGAAGAGCGGCGCGCTGAACTTGTCCAGCTCGCCGATGACCTGGGCGCGGCCCTCCGACCGGTCGATGATGACCACGTTCTCCTGGGCGGCCGTGCGCAGCGACACGTCGTTGGCCGGGAAGTGGTCGGCCATCCAGTACCAGCGGTCGCCCACCGGCCGTACCACCCGCTCCTGGGCCAGGTAGTCCATCAGGTCATCCACGGGGTGGGCGCCGAAGCGCTCGCCGGCGGTGAAGGGCAGTTCGAAGGCGGCGCACTTCACGTGGCTCATCAGGATGAACAGGTTGTCGGGGTGGATGCGCGCCGCTTCCGGCGGGTTGTCGAAGAAGAACTGGGGATGGGCGGCGATGTACTGGTCCAGGGGGTGGGACGAGGCCACCATCACCGTCAGCGACGTGCCCGACCGGCGGCCGGCGCGCCCCGCCTGCTGCCAGGTGCTGGCCACCGTCCCGGGATAGCCCGCCATGACGCAGGCCTCCATGGTGCCGATGTCGATGCCCAGCTCCAGGGCGTTGGTGGATACCACGGCGCGGATGCTGCCGTCCCGCAGGCCCCGCTCGATCTGCCGGCGCTCGCCCGGCAGGTAGCCGCCGCGGTAGGCCTGGATACGGTGGTGCCCCACGGCCTGGCCGGCGGCCTCCCGCAGGTAGCCCAGCAGCACCTCCACGTTGAGCCGGCTGCGGGCGAAGACGATGGTCTGGATGTCGTTGCGCACCAGGCGGGCGGCGATATCGCGGGCTTCCAGCAGCACGCTGCGCCGCAGGCCCAGGCGCGGGTCCACCAGCGGCGGGCTGTAGATCACGAAGTGACGGGCGGCGCTGGGCGCGCCGGTCCGGTCCACCAGGTGGACCTGGTCGCCCACCATGCGCTCCGCCAGTTCCCGGGGATTGGCGATGGTGGCGGAGCAGAGGATGAAGGTGGGGTCGCTGCCGTAATGGCGGCAGATCCGCCGCAGCCGCCGGATCACGTTGGCCAGGTGGCTGCCGAACACGCCCCGGTAGGCGTGCAGTTCGTCGATGACCACGTAGCGGAGGTTCTCGAAGAGTTTGACCCACTTGGTGTGGTGGGGCAGGATGCCGGTGTGGAGCATGTCGGGGTTGGTGATGACCACGTGCCCGGCGGCCCGGATGGCCCGGCGCGCGTTGGGCGGCGTGTCGCCGTCGTAGGTGTAGGTCTTGATGTCGCGGCCGAGGCGGTCCACCAGGGCGTTGAGCCCCGTGCTCTGGTCCTGGGCCAGGGCCTTGGTGGGAAACAGGCACAGGGCCCGGGCGTTGGGATCCTCCAGGACCGCCTGCAGGATGGGCACGTTGTAGCACAGCGTCTTGCCGGAGGCCGTGGGAGTCACCACCACCACGTGGCGGCCGGCCATGGCCGCCTCGACGGCCTCGGCCTGGTGGATGTAAGGACGGTCGATGCCGGCCTGCCGCAATGCACGGCGCAGTTCGTCGCCGACGCCGGCGGGCCAATCGGCATGGCGCGCCGGCCGGGCCGGTTCCTCCCGCCAGGCGCAGACCCGGGCCATGAACCGGGGGTCGGACCTCAACTGCTCGATCACCTGGTCCAGGTTCACGCTCCCGCCCCCAAGCACATGTTCGCCTCTTGCGGCGTTCGACGGCGCCGCGGTACCCCCTGCCGCGGGCCCGGCAGGGAAAGGGGGGCCGTCAAGGAGAAGCCGGCGGGACCGTCGTAGACGTAGGTGTCTGCCTGGAAGGAGCGGTGTCCCTTGCGGAGCACCCTGCAACCTCTGGACGGCGCCGAAACGCTGCTGCCGCCGCTGCTGCGGGACCTGTATCGCCGGTTCGACGACGTGGCTTCATTTTTCGAGTACAACCCCCATGACCCCGAGTCGTACCAGCGCCGGGCCCAGTGGTTGGACCGGCACTTCGCGGGCCGCCGCGCCGAGGTGGCCGCGGCCCTGGTGGAAGCCAACCGCGCCTACGGCGCCCACGAGGCGGCCCTGGACAACGCCGCCGCCCTGGCGGAGCCAGGCACCCTGGCCGTGGTCACCGGCCAGCAGGCCGGCCTGCTGGGAGGGCCGCTGCACACGCTGTACAAGGCGGTGACGGCGGTGCGCCTGGCGGCCGAAATGAGCCGTCACCTGGAGCGCCGCGTGGTCCCCGTGTTCTGGATGGCCAGCGAGGACCACGACTTCGACGAGGTCCGCCGGGCTTTTCTGCTGGACCATGCCGGCCGCGTCCGGGAGTTGAGCCTGCCGCCGCGGGCCGGCGGCGGTTCGGTGGGAGCCCTGCCGGTGCCGCGCCGCGTGCAGGGACTGCTGCAGGAGATGGCCTCGGCCCTGGGTCCCCGGGCCCGGCACGCCGAGTTCCTGGAGCAGGCCGTCCGGGAACTGGAGCGGGCCCGCGACTGGGGAGACTGGTTCGCCCGGCTGATGGCCGGCTGGCTGTCGGCAGAAGGCCTGGTGGTCCTGGACCCGATGCTGAAGCCCCTGCGGCTCCTGCTGCGGGATTTCTACCCCCAGGCCCTGGTGCGGCGCGACGGCATCCAGCGCGAGATCGCCGCCGCCGCCCAGCACCTGCAGCGCCGCGGCTATCCGGTGCAGCTGGCGGTGGAGCCCGACCACGCCCACCTTTTCTTCTACCGGGACGGCAGGCGGGCGGCACTGCACTGGCAGGACCAGTACCTGGTGGACCGCGCCGGTCAGGTGCGGCTTTCGGCCGCCGAAGCCACCGCCCTGATGCGGTCGGAGCCGTGGCGCTTCAGCCCCAACGTGGTGCTGCGGCCCATGGTCCAGGAACTGCTGCTGCCGACCCTGGCCTATGTGGCCGGCCCGGCCGAAACCGCCTACCTGGCCCAGCTGCGGCACGTGTACCCGCTGTTCGGGCTGCAGATGCCGGTGATCGCGCCGCGGCTGTCGCTGACCCTGGTGGCGCCCGAGGTGGGCGAGCGCCTGCGCGCTTACCGCGTGGGCGCCGGCGCCTTCCTGACCGGCGATCCCGACGTGCCCCTGCGGGAGGAACTGGCCCGCCGGGACCAGGTGGGCATCGACGCCTGCATCCAGCAGTTGGAGCAGCGGATCCGGGATGCGTACGCGGCCGCCCGCGCGGCCCTGGAACCCGTGAGTCCCCATCTGGACCGGGTCGCCCGCCACAACGAGGAGCGGGTGATGGCCCAGGTCCGCTACCTCCAGCGCAAGGCCTACCAGCACCACCGGCGTACCCATCGCCGGGTGGTCCAGGACTTCACGTACGTCCGCAACGCGCTGCGGCCCAGGGGGCAACTGCAGGAACGGGTCTTCAGCGTGCTGCCGGCCCTGGTGGAATTCGGCCCGCAGTTGATCCGCTGGCTGCTGCGGGCCACGCCCGGCGAACCCCATCGGCTGGCGCTGATCGACGACGACGGCCGGGCCGGCCCCTTCTCCGGTGGCCGCGCAGGCCGGCCGGAAGCGGGCGGCGCGCCCGCCGGCGTCGACGCGGTGCCCTGAGCAGCCGAAACGAATCGCCCCGAGCAGCACCGATCCCGGCCCGGCGCGCCGGCCGCGCCCGGCCGCAGCAGCCACGGGATGGGAACAGGCTCCGCTTTGCCGCCGCTGCCCGTTTCGGTATTATGTAAACACCCTCGGCATTCTATTCTGACCTGGCGACGGGAAGCGGGGTGTCGTCGTGGCCGGATGGCTGCGCCGCCTGCTGCGCATCGCCGCGGCGGCTGCGCTGGTGTTCGCGGTGCTTTTGGTCGGGACGCGGCTCTATGCGGCCCGGGCCGTGGTGGCCCCGGCCCAAACGGCGCTGGAGGCGCTTCCCTTCGTGACGGCGGCCCAGGTCCAATCCGGCGCCGGCGGCCGCCGCGTCACCGTGACGCTGGCCGATGTGCCGCACCTGCGCGAGGCCTTCCTGGAAGTGGAACGCACCGCCCGGCAGGCCCTGGGCCCTGAGGGCGTGGACATCGCTGTCGTCGACCGGCGCGACCAGGCGCTGGTGGACGCCTATTACCGCCTGCGCCCGTACGCGCTGGAGGCTGCGGAAACGGGCCGGCACATCGAAATGGCCGCGGCCTTCGCCGCCGAGGCGGCGGCGCTGGGCCTGGACCCGGCCAGCGCGTTCACCGTCGACGCCGACCGCATTTACATCCAGCTTTACCGCGGCGACGCCTACCTGTACGCCGTCGAGCGCCGCGCCGGTGGGGGTGACAGCGGTGCGGACTGACCTGCTGGCCGGGGCCGGCGTGGGTCTCGCAGCGTATCTGATCTTCACCGGCGGTGTGGACCGCGTCGCGCCGCTGCTGCTGCTGGCCGCCCTGGGTGCGGCCGTGGCGGCCGCCGGCCACGCCCGGGGCACGCCGCCGGGTCTTGGCGCCGCCGCGCCGGGGCGGCGGCCCAGCACCAGCATCACCTTCGACGACATCGGCGGCCAGGATACCGCCAAGCGGGAACTGCGGGAAGCGCTGGACTTCGTGATCCAGCGCCAGGCGGCGGCCCGCCTGGGCATCCGGCCGCTCCGGGGCATTCTTCTGACCGGCCCGCCGGGCACCGGCAAGACGCTGCTGGCCCGGGCGGCGGCCACCTATACCGGCAGCGCCTTCCTCAGCGCCAGCGGAGGCGAGTTCATCGAGGTCTACGCCGGCGTGGGCGCCCAGCGCGTCCGGACCCTGTTCCAGCGGGCACGCCAGGCGGCCCGGGAGACGCCGTCACGCTCGGCGGTGCTGTTCATCGACGAACTGGAGGTCATCGGCGGCCGCCGGGGCCGCCAGGTCAGCCACCTGGAGTACGACCAGACCCTGAACCAGCTGCTGGTGGAGATGGACGGCATCGACCGCCACCCCGAGCAGGTGGTGGTCATCGGCGCCACCAACCGCGTGGACCTGCTGGATGAGGCGCTGCTCCGGCCCGGCCGCTTCGACCGCGTGGTGCGGGTGGACCTGCCCGATCGCCGCGGCCGGCGCGAGATCCTGGAACTGCACCTGCGGGGCCGTCCCCTGGCGCCCGACGTGGACATCGACGCGCTGGCCCGCGACACCTACGGTTTCTCGGGCGCCCACCTGGAGGCGGTGGTCAACGAGGCCGCCATCCTGGCCTGGCGCCAGGGACGTTCCCGGATCGAGGCCTGCCACCTGGCGGAAGCCGTGGAAAAGGTGCTGCTGGGTGAGCGGGCCGACCGCCGGCCGTCGGACGACGAGCGGCGCCGCGTGGCGTACCATGAGGCGGGCCACGCCCTGATCAGCGAGATGCTGCAGCCCGGCTCCGTGGCGTCGGTGACCATCGTGTCCCGGGGTGCCGCCCTGGGCTACGTGCGGCAGCGGCCTCAGGACGACGTGTGGCTGCAGACCCGCCGGCAGCTGGAAAACGACGCCCGGGTGGCCCTGGCCGGTTACGCCGCCGAGCGCCTGGTCTTCGGCGAGGCCAGCACCGCTGCCGGCGACGACCTCAGGCGGGTGGCCGAGATCGTCGAGCGCATCATCGCGGCGGGGCTGTCGCGGCTGGGTCCGGTGGATTCCGAACGGGCGCCGGTGGATGCCGTGCAGCAGGTCCGCGCCGAGATCACCGCCGCCCTGCTGGAGGACGTGGAGGCGGCGCTGGCCCGGCACCGGCCGGCGCTGGACCGCCTGGCCCAGCGGCTGTTTGAGCAGGAAACGCTGTCCGGGGAGGAAGCGCGCCGGGAACTGGGCCACCTGGAGCCGCCGGCACCGCAGCCGCCGGCCCCCGCCGGCCACACCGCCGCCGGACAGGCTGCCGCGGCCACCCGCCCGGACCCGGAAGGGTGGCAGCGGCCGGGAGGCGAATGGCCAGCCTCATGAGAGCCGAATTGGTCTGCGTGGGTACCGAACTGCTGCTGGGCGAAACCCTCAACACCAACGCCCAGTACCTGGGGCAGCGGCTGGCCCACCTGGGCATCGACATCTACCACCAGACCGTGGTGGGCGACAACCTCCAGCGGGCCTGCGAGGTCACCGCCCGGGCCCTGGAGCGGTCCGACCTGGTCCTGATGACCGGCGGGCTGGGTCCCACCATGGACGACGTCACCCGTGAAGTCATCGCCGCCGTCACCGGCCGGGCGCTGCGCCGGGACCCGGAGGTGGCGGGCGCGCTGGCGGCCCAACTGAAGGCCCGCGGGCTCAGGGTCAGCGAAACGCAGCTGCGCCAGGCCCTGCTGCCTGAGGGCGCCGAGGCGCTGCCCAACCCCTTCGGGACCGCGCCGGGCATCTGGGTCGAGCACGAGGGCCGCGTGATCTGCGCCCTGCCGGGCCCGCCCACGGAACTGCGGGAAATGTTCGAGAGCCAGGTGGAACCCAGGCTGCGGCGCCGCCTGCCGCCCGGCGCACCGGTCCTCTACCGCCGCATCCTGAAGGTGTGCGGCCTGCCCGAGGCCGAGGTAGAGGACCGCGTGGCCGACCTGATCGCCGGCCAGACCGACCCGACCATCGCGCCCTACGCCCGCTCCGGCGAGATCCACCTGCGCCTGGCCACCAAAGCCCCCGACCCGGAAACCGCCGCCGCCCGGTTCGATCCCCTGGAGGAGGAGATCCGCCGGCGGCTCGGCCATCATCTCTTCGGCCGCGACGACGACACGCTGGCCGGCGTCATCGGGCGGATCCTGGAGGAGCGCGGCCTCACGCTGGCGGCCGCCGAATCCTGCACCGGGGGGCTGCTGGGCGCCCGGATCACCGATGTCCCGGGCAGTTCCGCGTACTTTCTCCTGAGCGCCGTCACCTACAGCAACGAGGCCAAGGTCAGGGTGCTGGGCGTGCCCCGGCCGGTGCTGGAGCGGCACGGCGCCGTCAGCGAGCCGGTGGCGCTGGCCATGGCCGAGGGCGCGCGCAGGGTGGTGGGCGCCGACATCGGCATCGGCATCACCGGTATCGCCGGCCCCGGGGGAGGGACGCCCGCCAAGCCGGTGGGCACCGTCTACGTGGGCCTTTCCTGGCAGCACGGGCAGCGCTGCCGCCGCCTGAACCTGCGCGGCAGCCGGGCCGACATCCGGAACCGCACCGTCACCTACGCCCTGGCCCTGCTGCTGGAGATGCTCCAATCGTGATGCCCGCGCCGCCCCTGCACCGGACCGCCGCCCGGGGCGGCTGGGCCCGTGCCGCGGCAGGCTGGCTGCTCACCTGCCTCCTGGGCGCCACGGCGGCCCTGGCCCTGGCGCCGCCGGGACCTTACCCCGTGGGACCCGTCGAAGTGCGGGCGCGCCTGACGCTGCAGCCGGGATGGACCGTCATCGAAGTCCCGCCCTTCGGCACCCTGGCCGCCCGAACCCACCGCTCGCCCCTGGGACTGGCGGTGGAAATCCGCGCCGTGGACTTCAACGCCCTCCAGGACGAGGCCGGCGCCGGCCTGCTGGCGCCCGCCCTGCAGGACCAGATCCAAACGGCCGCGCGGACCTTCATCCTGCGGGTGATCCTGGTGGGTTCGGCCGGTGCGCTGGCTGCCGCAGCTGCGGTGGCCGCGGTGGCTGCCCACGGCACGGGCAGCCGTTGGCCCCGGGCGGCGGTGGCGGCCGCGCCCCTGGCGGCAGCCCTGGTCCTGGCCGGCAGCCTGGGCTCGGCCTGGGCCACGTATGACCCCGGGTCCTTCCGTGAGCCCGAGTACAGCGGCGCCCTGAAGTCGGCGCCGTGGATGATCGGCCTGGCCGACCAGGCGCTGCAGGGCGCCGGGCGCCTGGGCCAGCGATTGGCCGCCGTGGCCCAGGGCGTCGATGCCATGATCCAGCGGCTGGAGGCGCCGGAGGCCTTCGGGGCACATCCCGGCGAGCTGGCGGTCCTGGTGGTGTCGGACATCCACAACAACCCGGCGGCCGTGGACCTGGTGACGGCGGCGGCCAGGGCCTTCCAGGTTGACCTGATCCTGGACGCCGGGGACCTGACCGATTGGGGAACCGTGCTGGAGAGCCGCCTGGTGGAAGGCGTGGACAACGCCGGCGTTCCCTACCTGCTGGTGCCGGGGAACCACGAGTCTCCGGCCCTGATCCGGCAGCTTTCGGTGGGGTCGGGCATCCAGGTGCTGGACGAGGGACTGCACCGGGCCGCCGGCCTGACCATCGCCGCCGTGCCTGACCCGGCCTCGGCCCGCTTCCTGCCCACGGTGGCGCCCCAAGAGGAACTGGACGCGGCGGGGCGGCGCCTGCTGGCGGCGGTGGAAGCGGCGGGTGCCCGGAGGGTGGACGTGGCCGTGGCGCACCATCCGGAAGTGGCCCGCCCCGTCACGGACCGCGTGCCGGTGGTGATCTCCGGCCACACCCACGACGCCTGGGTGCGGACCACGCCGGCCGGCGTGTGGCTCAACCCGGGCACCACCGGGGCGGCGGGCATCCGCGGGCTGGAGTCCGGGTCGGTGCCCTACACCCTGATGGTGCTGCACCTGGCCCGTGAGGAGGATCGGTGGGTGCCGGCGGCGGTGGACACCATCCGCGCCTCCGGATTCCAGACCGGATTCGCGGTGGAGCGGGTGATGCTGGCCCCGCCGGCCGGCGCCGTGGACGAGGCTCCTGGGGACCCTGGGGACGATGCTCCGGGCGGGCGGGAAGACACCGCCGGCGCCGCGGTGGAAGGAACCGCCGGTCCCCCGTAGAAGCACGCACCCGAACAAAGGTTTCGTGTAGACCGCGCTGAGGTGATGGGTTCTTTGTCAGATCCGACCATACGCTGCTTCCTCGCCGTGCCCGTGGGCGAGCAGGTTCGCGAAGCCCTGTCCCGGTGGCTGCGTTCGGTGCGCAGCCGCCTGCCCAATGCCCGCTGGGTCGACCCGCAGAATTACCACCTGACCATCAAATTCTACGGTGAGCAGGAGCAGGCTGCGGTGGAGCGGCTGGCCCAGTCCCTGTCCGCCAGCCTGTCCGGCCTGGGAGCCATCGAGGTGGAGATCGCGGGCCTCGGCGCCTTCCCCAGCCTGGACAGGCCCCGGGTGCTGTGGGCCGGCGTGGGAGAGGGAGCCAGGGAACTGCAGCGGCTGGCCGGCATCGTGGAGGCGGCCTCGGTAGGGCTCGACATCCCGGCCGACCGCCGCGACTTCCGCCCCCACCTGACCCTGGCCCGCTTCCGGGTCGAGATCCGCGGTCGCGACCTGCCGCCCGACGTGCTGGCGGAGCGGGAGCGTTCGTGGGGACGGTTCACCGCCGACCGGGTACACCTGATGCGCAGCCGGCTGACGCCCAACGGCGCCCAGTACAGCATCCTGCACACCATCTACCTGGCGCCGCCCGGCGAGGCGACGGCGTAAGCCCGGTCGGACGGGGGACCGTTGCGGTCCAGGCGCAGAGATGGTAGAATTTGGCATGCCACAGCCGGGGAGGGCGTCGGTACATGGAGAAGCGCAAGGCACTGGAGATGGCCATCGGTCACATCGAGCGGCAGTTCGGCCGCGGCTCCATCATGCGCCTGGGGGAGCGCGCCGGCCCCCAGGGCATCGGCACCATTTCCACCGGATCCCTGGCCCTGGACGTGGCTCTCGGCGTGGGGGGCCTGCCCCGGGGGCGCATCGTGGAGATCTACGGCCCCGAGAGCTCCGGCAAGACCACCGTGGCCCTGCACGCCGTGGCCGAAGCCCAGCGCGCCGGCGGTATCGCCGCCTTCATCGACGCCGAGCACGCCCTGGACCCCGGTTACGCCGCTCAACTGGGCGTCAACGTCGACGACCTGCTGGTCTCCCAGCCCGACACCGGCGAGCAGGCTCTGGAGATCGCCGAGGCCCTGGTCCGGAGCGGCGCCGTCGACATCATCGTCGTCGACTCGGTGGCGGCCCTGGTGCCCCGGGCGGAGATCGAGGGTGAGATGGGGGACGCCCACGTGGGCCTGCAGGCCCGGCTGATGTCCCAGGCCCTGCGCAAGCTGACGGGCGCCGTCTCCAAGTCCCAGTGCGTGCTGATCTTCATCAACCAGATCCGCGAGAAGGTCGGCGTCATGTTCGGCTCGCCGGAGACCACGCCCGGCGGCCGGGCCCTGAAGTTCTACGCCTCCATCCGCATCGATGTGCGCCGCATCGACTCGCTGAAGCAGGGGCAGGAGAACATCGGCATCCGCGTCCGGGCCAAGGTGGTCAAGAACAAGGTCGCGCCGCCCTTCCGCCAGGCCGAGTTCGACCTGCTTTACAACCACGGCATCTCCCGCGAGGGCGACCTGATCGACCTGGGCACCCAACTGGACATCATCCAGAAGGCGGGAGCCTGGTACTCCTACGGCGAGGAACGGCTGGGTCAGGGCCGCGAGGCCACCCGGGAGTTCCTGCGCAGCCACCCGGAAGTGGCCCGGGAGATCGAGCGCAAGATCCGCCAGGCGCTCAACGTGGGCGGCGGCCCGGCCGCGGTGCCCGCCGCCGACGGCGTCGCCCGGCAGGAGGAATGACCCCGCCGGCCCATGCGCGTCGAAGCCGTGGAGCCGCTGGAGGGCGACCTGTGGCGGGTTCGCCTCTCCGACGGTACCGCCGTGGAGCTTTCGGCGCCGGCGCCGGCCGCCTCCGGCCTGGCGCCCGGCGCACGGCTGGACGCCGCCCGCCTGGCCGACCTCCTGGACCGGGCCCGCGCCGACCGCGCCTGCCGTGACGCCCTGCGGCTGCTGTCCCTGCGGGCCCACAGCCGCCAGGACCTGCGGCACCGCCTGCAGCGCAGGGGTCACGACGCCGCTGCCGTAGAGCAGGCGCTGGCGCTGCTGGCCCGGCAGGGCTGGCTGGACGACGCCGACTTCGCCCGGCAGTGGGCCCGCCGGAGCCTGGCCCGGTCGCCGGTGGGGCCCGAGCGGCTGATCACCGGTCTCACCCGGCAGGGGGTGGATCCGGACCTGGCGCGGGAGGCGGCCCGCAGCGCCGTGGCAGAGGCGGCAGCGCCCCTGCAGGGGGGCGGTGCCGGCGGGGATGCCCCCGCGGACGCACGCCAGGATGCCGTCGAGGACGCGGAAACCCTGCTGGCATGGGAGGCGCTCCAGCGGCGCCTGGCCCGCGGCTTCGACCGCGGCGACCCCCGGACCTGGCGCCGCGCCTTTGACTACCTGCGGCGCCGCGGTTTCTCCGAAGAATCCGCGGCGCGAGCCCTGCGCCGCGCCGGCATCGACCCCGACGCCGCCGGGGCGGCGGAGCCGTTTACATAACTCCACGCTTGCTTGACAGTCCCGAAAATACAGCCGTAGAATTTTAGCCGTGAAGGACTCGCTCTACCACGTAAGGTGCGCGCAAGCCAACCGCCGCGCGAGGCGGTTGTTGGAAATGACGTCGGTCGCGAAGTTAGACCACTTCCGGCGGAGGCCGGTTCGCCGCCAGGGGGACCAGTCTAAGCGGACGGCGTGTTGAGCCGAGACACCACGTTCGGCCACGTGACGAGCGCAACCGTTGCGTGGTGGCTTCTTGGGCCGAGTCTTTCGCTCGGCCCTTTTCGTTTGACCGGCGGCGGCCGCCGGCGCACCGGAATCTTGCGGAACGGGAGGTGAACCACGTGAATACCACCCTCACGATCGTCGCGGCGGTGGCGGCGGCGGGGCTTGGCATCATCATCGGCTACGTTCTGCGCCGCATCACGGCCGAGGCCAAGATTCGCTCGGCCGAAGAAGAAGCCCGGCGCATCGTGAACCAGGCCCGACAGGAAGGCGAAGCCGCCAAGCGCGAGGCCCTGGTGGAAGCCAGGGAGGAAGTGCACCGCCTGCGCAACGACCTGGAACGGGAAACCAGGGAGCGGCGCCACGAACTCCAGCAGATGGAGCGCCGCCTGGTCCAGAAGGAAGAGGCGCTGGACCGGCGGGCCGCCCAGATGGAACGCAAGGAACAGGAACTGAAGGAACAGGAACGGCGGATCGCCCGGCTGGAGCAGGAAGCCGCGCGGATCAAGGCCGAGTGCGCGGCTGAACTGGAGCGCATCGCCGGGCTGACCCACGCCGAAGCCAGGGACATCCTCTTCCGCCAGGTGGAGGAGGAGACCAAGGCCGAACTGGGCCAGCGCATCCGCGAGTGGGAGGCTGAGGCCAAGGCCGAGGCCGACCGCCGGGCGCGGGAGATCATCGCCCTGGCCGTGCAGCGCTGCGCCGCCGACTACGTGGCGGAGACCACGGTGTCGGTGGTGGAACTGCCCAGCGATGACATGAAGGGCCGCATCATCGGCCGCGAGGGGCGCAACATCCGCACCTTCGAGAGCGTGACCGGGGTCGACCTGATCATCGACGACACCCCGGAGGCCGTGGTGATCTCGTGCTTTGACCCCATCCGGCGGGAGAAGGCGCGGGTGGCCCTGGAAAGGCTGGTGGCCGACGGCCGCATCCACCCGGCCCGCATCGAGGAGATGTACGAGAAGGCGTCTCGCGAGGTGGAGCAGCGCATCCGGGAAGCCGGCGAGCAGGCGGTATACGACGTGGGCATCCACGGCCTGCACCCGGAACTGGTGAAGCTGTTGGGCCGCCTGGCCTTCCGCACGTCCTACGGCCAGAACGTGCTCAAGCACTCCATCGAGGTGGCGCACCTGGCCGGCCTGATGGCCGGCGAGTTGGGCGCCGATGTCAAGGTGGCCAAGCGGGCCGGCCTGCTCCACGACATCGGCAAGGCCGTGGACCACGAGCACGAGGGCACCCACCTCAGCATCGGCATGGAACTGCTGGCCCGCTACGGCGAGAGCGAGGCCGTCATCCACGCCATGGCCTGCCATCACGGCGACTTCGAGCCCCAGACGCTGGAGGCCGTGCTGGTGACCGCCGCCGACGCCCTGAGCGCGGCGCGCCCGGGTGCCCGCCGCGAGACGCTGGAGTCCTACATCAAGCGGCTGCGGCAGCTGGAGGAGATCGCCGACTCCTTCGACGGGGTCGAGAAGTCCTATGCCATCCACGCCGGGCGCGAGGTGCGGATCATCGTCAAGCCGGACCGCGTCGGCGACGACGAGGCCTACACGCTGGCCCGGAACATCGCCCGCCGCATTCAGGACGAGGTGCAGTATCCGGGCCAGATCAAGGTCGTGGTGATCCGGGAGACGCGGGCCGTGGACTACGCCAGGTAAGCGTGGACTGCGCCGCTGAGGCGGTGCGGGCGCCGGCCGCCGGTGCCCGCACCGCCGCCGGCTGATGCAGGGAGGCCGTGCCGTGCGCATCCTGTTCGTAGGTGACGTGGTGGGGAAGACGGGCCGCCTGGCCGTCCGCCGGCGGCTGCCGGTCCTGCGAAAGCAACTGGAAGCCGACCTGGTCATCGTCAACGGCGAGAACGCCGCCGGGGGCGCCGGCCTGACGCCCGACACCGCCGACGAGATCTTCGCCGCCGGGGCCGACGTCATCACCATGGGCAACCACACCTGGGACCAGAAGGAACTGCTGCCTTACCTGGACCGCAACCCCAGGATCATCCGGCCCCTGAACCTGCCGCCGGGCCTGCCCGGCCGGGGGTGGGTCACCGTGGAAACGCCCGCCGGCCGCGCGGCCGTGCTCAACCTGCTGGGGCGGGTCTTCCTGAACATCTCGCCCGACGATCCTTTCCGGGCCGCCGACGAGGCCGTGGCCCGCATCCGGGAACGCACGCCGGTCATCGTGGTGGACTTTCACGCTGAGGCCACCTCGGAAAAGCAGGCCCTGGGGTGGTACCTGGACGGGCGGGTGACGGCCGTCATCGGCACCCACACCCACGTGCAGACCGCCGACGGGCGGGTGCTGCCCGGGGGCACCGGCTACGTGACCGACGCCGGCATGACCGGCGCCCGCGACTCCGTCATCGGCTTTGACCGGGAGACCATCATCCGGCGCTTCCTGACCCAGCGGCCCGTGCGCTTCGAGCTGGCCGGCGGCGACGCCGTGCTGTCGGCGGTGCTGCTGCACTGCGACCCGGCCACCGGCCGCTGCCTGGACCTGCGCGCCTTCACCGAAGTGGTGTCGGATCCCGCCGACTAGCGTTCGACACGATTCCCGTTGACCCGCCTCGCCTCCCGCCGGTAGCATCCCGGAAGACACCCGACGCGGCAGAGGAGGCAGCAGGCCATGAGTGTCCTCCGTGTTTCCTCCAAGTCCAATCCCAATGCGGTGGCCGGCGCCCTGGCCGGCGTCATCCGGGAGCGCGGCTCCGCCGAACTGCAGGCCATCGGCGCCGGGGCCATCAACCAGGCCGTCAAGGCTGTGGCCATCGCCCGGGGCTTCGTGGCCCCCGCCGGCACGGACCTGGTCTGCATCCCCGCCTTCACCGACGTGGACATCGAGGGCAAGGAGCGGACCGCCATCAAGTTCATCGTGGAACCGCGCTGAGCACGTGTTTCCGGAAGGGCCCCACCGGCGCCCGCCGAACCCCTTACTGTTGGCGAGGAACCCACCGGAGGTGGCCCCGATGGATTTTCGCTTCAGCAGCGAACACGAAGCGTTCCGGCAGATGGTGCGCGAGTTCGCCGCCCGCGAGATCGCGCCCTATATCCGCGAATGGGACGAGCGCGGGCATTTCGAGTTTTCGGTCCTGGAAAAGATGGGGGAACTGGGAATCCTGGGGGTGTGCATCCCCGAGCGCTGGGGCGGCGGCGGTATGGACTACATCAGCCTCGCCATCGCCGCCGAGGAAATCGAGTACGTGGAGAGTTCCTACCGCGAGTACATCTCCGTGCACACCGGCCTCACGTCCCTGGCCCTGCTGCAGTGGGGCACCGAGGAACAGAAGGAGCGCTACCTCAAGCCCCTGGCCCGGGGCGAGAAGTTCGCCGCGTTCGGCCTGACCGAACCCAACGCCGGTTCCGACGTAGCCGGGCTGCAGACGGTGGCCCGCCGCCACGGCGACGTGTACGTGCTCAACGGTGAGAAGGCCTGGATCACCCTGGGCGACCGCGCCGACGTGGTGCTGATCTTTGCCAAGACCGACCCCGAGGCAAGACACGAGGGCATCTCGGCCTTCATCGTCGAGAAGACCTTCCCCGGTTTCAAGGGAACGCCCATCAAGAACAAGCTGGGCGTCCGGGCCGGCAGCACCGCTCGCATCACCCTGCAGGACGTGGAAGTCCCCGTCGAAAACCGCCTGGGCGAAGAGGGCGAGGGCTTCAAGATCGCCATGTCCGCCCTGGACAACGGCCGCATGACGGTGGCGGCCGGCGCGGTGGGGCTGATCCGCGCCTGCATCGACGCGTCCGTGCGCTACGCCCAGCAGCGCGAGGCCTTCGGCCGGCCCATCGGTCGCTTCCAGCTGGTCCAGCGAATGATCGCCGAGATGGTGGCCGGCTACGAGGCTTCCCGGTGGCTGGCCTACCACGCCGCCTGGCTCAAGAACCAGGGCATCCGCAACACGCGGGAAACCAGCCTTGCCAAGTGGTTCGCCACGGAAGCCGCCTGGAAGGCCGCCGACATGGCGCTGCAGATCCACGGCGCCTACGGTTACTCCTCGGAGTACCCGGTGGAGCGCTTCCTGCGCAATTCCCGGGCGGCGGTGATCTACGAGGGCACCACGCAGATCCACCAGTTGATGCAGGCCGAGTACGCCCTGGGCTACCGGCGCGATGCGCCGCTGCGCCGGGAACTGCCCGCCTGGCCCTTCGGAGAGGACGCCTGATGAAGGAGGCGGCGGCGGCGCTGCACCGCCGCGCGGTGGTGGTGGACGCCCACTGC
>Ga0079224_100001215_pt1 | contig 28895 bp, 27 predicted proteins | sample Stecom2015_FD_80414 | JGI IMG/M metagenome (GOLD analysis project Ga0079224, IMG submission 80414) | Agricultural soil microbial communities from Utah to study Nitrogen management - Steer compost 2015 | ecosystem: Environmental > Terrestrial > Soil > Agricultural land | place: USA: Utah... | reverse complement strand
GTTGCGATACCGTGCATGGACCGCAAGGGAAACGCGAGCTGATGTCCGGTTGTTACTGAACGTTTTTACTTCGGGGTTACCTCCCAAAAATCCGGTTAGGCGTACGCTGTTGTTTAAGCTGGTCATATTATATTAATTTAAGTGTAACTTATGTTTAACGACCGACGTGCTCGGCCATCGACGATACAAAGGTGAGCTCATCCGGCCCAGATAGTCGGATGATAAACGGATATAATCGTTTTTAAACGGTTACATACGGCTGGAGCTTGGGTAGTCAAGTGTATTTCGTATTTTTGAAAAAATTGCTGAAAGGCTAAGTCAACAGATATGTCAATTACCAGTGAATCGGAATGGGCCGGGATGCGGCGCGTCAGCGAGGCGGTGGCCAGCACGCTCAGGGAAATGCAAATGTATGCGAAGCCGGGGATGACCACCCAGGAGTTGGATAATTTCGGCCGGGATTTGATGGAGGCCATGGGGGCGCGTTCAGCTCCTGCGGTAACCTACGGGTTTCCGGGTTGGACGTGTATCAGTGTGAACAACGAAATTGCACACGGAATACCTTCGGATAATCGGACGCTGCAGGAGGGCGACCTGGTCAATATTGATGTATCAGCTGAAATCGGCGGTTTCTGGGCGGACAACGGCTGTTCGTTTGTGCTGGGTGAGGACTTTCATAACCACCAACCCCTGGTGGAAGCTTCAAGACGTATTCTCAGAAAGGCAATTAGCAGGATAAAAGGTGGGGTACGGATTGCCGAGGTTGGCCGGCTAATCGAGACGGAAGCCCGTAAATCCGGTTTTACGGTCATTAAAAATCTCACTGGACACGGAGTGGGAAGAAGCCTCCATGAGGAACCCCACGATGTGGCCAATTATTACGATCGATTTAATACCGAACGGTTCCGGAAAAATTCAGTGGTGGCGGTGGAGACCTTTATTTCGTCGCGCTCTACGCTCGCATGTGCACTTAATGACGGATGGACCCTGGTAGGTAACCGGGGCGGGTATGTTGCGCAGCATGAACATACCATTGTGGTGACAGATGGAGAGCCGTTTGTCCTTACGGCAGGGAATGGAGTTTGAGACTGACAGAAAACGGGACATATGCTGTTTAAGGAAATAGTAGGACAGGAGCGCGTTAAGCAACAGCTCATCAACACCGTCAGGGAAAACCGCGTAAGCCATGCGCAACTCTTTCTGGGGCCAGAGGGCAGCGGAAGCCTGCCATTGGCCGTCGCTTATGCGCAATATATCAACTGTGAAAACAAGGAGCCATTTGACAGCTGCGGGCAGTGTGCCTCCTGTCGTAAATATGCGAAACTGATCCACCCCGACCTGCATTTCTCCTATCCCTTTTTTGCGAAACACAAGGAAGATACGGCCGCAACGTTTGCTGAGGAATGGCGCGCTGCCTTTCTGGAAAATCCCTACCTCGGGTTAGACTACTGGCGAAGTCGCTTTGAAGCGGAAAATAAACAGGCTAACATTAATATTGCAGAGGCTCATCATATCATTAAAAAACTCAGTCTTAAAGCCTTTGAGGCCGAATATAAGGTGTTGATCATGTGGCTTCCGGAATACCTCGATGCCCAGGGAAACGCCTTGTTGAAGCTCATCGAGGAACCTCCTGAGAGGACCCTGTTTTTGTTGGTCGCTCAGAGTCAGGACCGCATACTCAATACGATCATATCGCGGACGCAGCTGGTGAAGGTCAACCGGTTGCTGGACAGCGAGGTATCCGGATACTTGATGGAAAAGCATCAGCTGGATGCTCACCAGGCGGAGTCGGTCGCCTTCATCAGTGGAGGAAATATCCAGCAGGCTATCAGTTTGCTGGCGGAGGAATCGAATGACCATTTCGATTTAATGATCCGCTGGCTGCGGTATTGCGTAACCGATGCAGGTATTCCTCTGATTAAGATATGTGACGACGAGTTGTCGAAATTGGGACGTGAAAACCAAAAAAGTTTCTTACTTTACACCCTCAATATGATGAGGCAGGCGGTGCTGTTGAAGGAGGGATTGGCGCAGATGGTCCACCTGCCCGGCGCGGAACTCGATTTTGTTCAGAAGTTCAGCAGCCATTACCGGTTGGAACAGATCGAAGAGACGGTCCGTTTGTTCGAGGAGGCGCATTACCATATCGAAAGAAACGCCAATCCGAAAATATTATTTTTAGACGTATCTTTGCAACTGGTTTTAATTTACAAATATCAAACGTTCCGCCGGAAGGCGGACTCTATATATAACGAGCAATATGGGATGTAGCAGCTGCTCATCCGGCGGAGGGTGTGGAACCACACCGGCAGGTTGCCAGAATAACGGCGCCTGTATGACGAGCGGATGTAACAAATTAGACGTATACGATTGGCTGGCCGATATGGACATGCCATCCAACTATAAACCTTTCAACATTGTAGAGGTTCGGTTTAAAGGATCACGGAAGGATTTTTATGTAAACAACGATAATCTTTACCTGGAAATGGGTGAGATGGTGGCCGTCGAGCCCAACGCCAGCGGATACGATATCGGCCATGTATCCATGACGGGCGAATTGGTCCGCCTGCAATTGAAAAAAAACAATGTGGACCCCGCCAGTGTCACCAAGAAAATTTACCGCAAAGTAACCGACGCAGATATCAAAAAATGGCAGGCGGCCAAAGACCTGGAGTGGGAAACCATGCACCGTGCCCGTAAACTGGCACTGGACTTGGGCCTGTCTATGAAGATCAGCGACGTAGATTATCAGGGCGATAAAACGAAAGCCACTTTTTATTACACTGCCGATGGACGGGTAGATTTCCGGGAGTTAATTAAACGGATGGCGGAAGCGTTCCGCATCCGGATTGAGATGAGGCAGATCGGGATGCGGCAGGAAGCCAGCCGGCTGGGAGGAATCGGCTCCTGTGGCCGGGAACTTTGCTGTTCCACCTGGCTTACCGATTTCAAAACAGTATCCACCTCGGCAGCCCGTTACCAAAACCTCTCCCTCAATACCCTGAAACTTGCCGGACAATGCGGGAAACTAAAGTGTTGCCTGAATTACGAGCTCGATAGTTACATGGACGCTTTAAAGGATATCCCCAATAACATCGAGCGAATTGAAACGCAAAAAGGTGTCGCTTACCTACAAAAAACGGATATTTTTAAGAAGTTGATGTGGTTTAGCTACCCGGGAGAAGAAAACTGGATCCCCCTTTCTACCGAAAGGGTGAAGGAAATCCATCAGCTAAACAAAGAGGGGGTAAAGCCTGCCGAAATCGGTGCCGTAATCCTGGAAACGCCCGAGGAAAAGCCGGTTATCTACGATTATGAGAACGTGGTGGGGCAAGATCCCCTGACGCGCTTGGACGACCGGGGAAAGAAAAAGAAGCGATCAAAAAATAAACGTAAATCCGAAGGGAAAAAGGGCTCCCCGAATCCGCCTCAAGAGAAAAAGCCCGTGCCGGGAACCGTCGGCAAAGCAGAAGCGCAGGACAAAGAAAGCAAGGCGGCTGATACCAAAGCATCTAAACCAAAAAGGCGATTTCGGGGAAACAACCGAAAAGGAAAGGGCGGAGCTCCCTCCCCAGACGGCCAAAAGAGTTGATCAAAAAATGGATATTCGGAAGTTCTTATGGAGCATTATCCTGTTTGGCGGTCTGGCGACCTCCTGCAGCGATACAGCCGTATTGGATCAGAATGTTTCCGTTGTCGGTCGGGCCTGGCATTACGAAGACCAACCCGAACTGACAGCCCATATTACCGATATTACCCGTTCATACAACATATATCTGAATGTCAGGCATACGCCTGATTACAAATACTCCAACCTGTTTGTCCTGTTGCACCAACATTTCCCCAATGGGACGGATACCACCGAGCGGTTTGAGCTGAAGCTTGCTGAACCGGATGGCAGGTGGACCGGACACGGAAATGGCAGCGTTTATACGCATCAGCAGTTAGTTAAATCATCGGTGCAGCTTCCCGACACCGGAAGCTATGTGTTCCGCCTGGAACAGAATATGCGTGCAAACCCATTAAACGAAATCACCGACGTAGGAATTCGCATCGAACCTGTAAATTAAATCCACATCAAAAATATTTTCCTGTGAATCAAAGGAATATGATTTAATATACTACTATGTATTGCATAGTACAAAATAAAACATATATCTTTGTAATATGATAGTAGACAACACGCAAACCCAAATGAGGAAAGGCATACTGGAGTATTGTATCCTTTCCATCATCTCGCGGGGCGAAATATATGCCTCAGACATCATCGGTGAGCTGAAAAAGGCTAAGTTACTGGTGGTGGAGGGTACGTTATATCCGTTGCTAACCCGGCTGAAGAATAACGGGCTCTTAAGTTACAGTTGGAAAGAATCGACGTCGGGCCCCCCGCGGAAGTATTACCAGATCACTCCTGCCGGCCTGGAAGTGCTCAATAGGTTGGACGCTACGTGGGAAGAATTGGTATATGCGGTAAGGACGTCAGTAGAAGGCCGCCGCGGGGCGACGGAGGCCAACAATGGAGGGAAACATTCCGATACCGGACAACAGGAATCAGACAACTAATAATCATATCAGAAAACGAATTTAAAAAAACCACAAAAATGAACAAGACCATTATCATTAATATAAACGGCATCGTCTTCCACATAGAGGAAGATGCATACGAGGTGCTTCGCACCTATATGATTGATGTGAAGCGGCATTTTGGGTATACGGAAGATAGTCAGGAGATTGTAGGAGATATTGAAAACAGGATCGCCGAAATGTTCAACGAGCGTATCGTGCAGGGCAAAAAAGAAGTCATTACCATGGATGACGTCAACGATGTCATTGCGCAGATGGGAAGGGTGAGCGATTTTGAGGCAGGTGAGCAGAGCGATGAATATGCTGCATCGGATGCTTTCGATGTTCCGCCGCTAAGCGCACAGCGAAAACTCATGCGCGATCCTGATGATAAGATCTTTGGAGGGGTCTGTAGCGGACTGGGTCATTATTTTGGCATCGAGTCGCGATGGATCCGGCTTATTCTGGTGTTGCTGTTCATCTTCGGCGGTACTGGATTTCTGCTGTACATCATCCTGTGGATCGTTATGCCGCTGGCTCGTACGCGCGCCGATCGTATGGCAATGCGCGGTGAAGCACCTAATCTTCAAAATTTCAAACGTAGCTTTCAGGAGGAAATGGAGGGCCTCCGTCCAAATTTTACAGGGGCCGAGGAAGGACTTAAAAGAGGCCTGAACTCGGCCGGAAATTTCCTGATGAAAACGTTCATCGTGTTGGCCAAAATAATCGGGATCCTGTTCATTATCGGTTTATGTGGAGGGCTGGTCACGTTGGTGGTCGCCATCGTCGCCACGTTCGGATTTTTGGGTAGCGATACCAACATGGCGCTGTTCCCTCTTAACGTGATTGAACCGGCTTACCGTACGCCTATGCTGATCAGCGCGATTTTTGTGGCTATTATCCCTTTCATTGCCCTTGTGGCGTTAATTATCAGGATCGTCTTTAATAAAGCAGCCTTAGGTAGGTACACAGGTTTTGCCCTGTTGACCGTCTGGGTGATCGCCATTGGATTTACAACGGTATACGGTGTACGGACAGCCAATGATTTCCGGGAGGAAAGCACCGTCGTGGAAGAACGTACGCTGGAGAAACAACCGACCTATCGCATGAGCAAAAATGACTTGACCGTCATCAGGCTGTACAATGACTCGACCGATCGCGTATCGCTGATCCGGCGACGTGCCATCGTTTCCAACCGGAGCTTGATGGAATGGCAACGCCGCATGTATCTGCGCATCGTAAAAGTCGATTCCGCCGAGGCCCCCTCGCTTACTTACGAATATTCTGCACATGGGTCAACCTATGAACAGGCTGCCGAGCGCGCGGGCAGAATACGTTACCAATTGCAACAGCAGGCCGACAGGCTGGTGTTCGATAGCCATTTCACGCTGGCGGACGAAGACCTGATGCGCGATCAGCGGCTGTACCTCAAACTGAACATTCCTGTGGGAACAAGACTCATCATAGACAAAGACCTGCAGCGGCACATCTATGATCTGCCTTTTAATCAATGTGAGGAAAATTATCAGGATGCAAAAGGGGATCGGCCCGACAAAACCGAGTGGATCATGCACGAATCGGGGCTGAAATGTGCCGTCGCCCCCCGCCCGGAGATGGAAAGCGATCCTTCCATCGCCGATTCCACGGTTGTCGAAAATTAATCGGGCGCTCGTGCAACGTTTAGATGTACCGCGCGTCTTACTGACATAGAATAACATCGTTGCCCGCTTTCTGAAAAGATGCGTCAGTCAAAAAACAATAGGTTTCTTGGCAGGGGAAACGTATGTGCTAAACATATCAAAATGAAATACATTATTACACTCATACTCGCCCAGTTGGCCTTTCTGACCCCGGATGTATCTGCGCAGGAGGCGACATTGACCGGAGCGGTGAGCGCCGACGAGCAGGCTCCCCTCGATTTGGTCACGGTTCGTCTGTTGAGGGCGAAAGACTCCTCCGTTGTGGCTGTTGTTTCCACCGATAAAACAGGAAATTTTGTTTTCGCCAAGGTGGAACAGGGCGACTACCGGGTTACTGCCGTACTGATGGGGTACACTGAAGCAACCACCGATGTGATCAAAATTCCAGCGGCCGGCACCCGAGAAATCGGAACGTTGTCGCTGAAAAATGAGCACAAGGTATTGGAAGAAGTGGCGGTTGCTGCGCCACAGCGCCCCCTCGTGGAGCGTAAACCGGATATGCTGGTCGTTAACGTGGAGAATTCCACCCTCGCCGCAGGAAATACCGCAATGGATATCCTCGAACGATCCCCCGGGGTGACGGTAGATAAGGACGATAATATCAGTCTCATGGGAAAACAGGGAGTGACCGTGATGATTGATGGGAAGCAAACGTATCTTTCCGCCGAACAGCTTGCTAATTTGCTGCGTAATACGGACGGCAGCTCGATTAAATCGATTGAGTTGATTACCAATCCGTCATCAAAGTATGACGCTTCAGGTACGGCGGGCATGATTAACATTGTACTCAAAAAGAACCGGCTGGCGGGCACGAATGGAACTGTGACCGTTGGAACCGGTTACGGAGTGGGCCACAAAAGCAACTCTTCGATTAATCTTAACCACATGGTTGGCCGCCTGAACCTCTTTGGTACGTATAGCTATATGAACAATCGGGGCGGAAATGACATTGATATCTTCCGTTCGCTAGCTCAAAACGATACGCAGACGGAGTTTCAGCAAAATACCATTTTCAACCGGAAAAACCGCAGCCATAATTATCGTGCCGGAGCGGATTTCAATACGTCTGACCGTAATGTCTTCGGACTGCTCGTGAGTGGCTACGCCAGCGGCAATGACAATGTCAATTCGAGCAATACACTAATTGGGCAGTCATTCGCCGATCCCGACTCCACATTGACGACGGCTTCCGCTTTTGATGGAAGTTATTCAAGTTTTGCGGTGAACCTGAATAACCAGTTTACCATTGATAGCAACGGAAGAAAGTTGATCGCGGACATCGATAGGTCGCGCTTTTCAAATCACAACCGTGCAAACTACAACAATACGTTCTATCTGCCGTCCGGTGATATAAAAGGCGTACCGCTGTTGTCCCGGAGCGATATGCCTACCCTGATCGACATTTGGGTGGGTAAAGTGGATTACACGCATCCCGCAGGCAAAAAAAGTAAATTCGAGGCGGGGTTGAAATATAGTAATGTATCGTCCGATAACGATATGCGTTTCGAAAACCAGGACGAAGGTAATTGGAACAACGACGCGGGGAGAACAAATCATTTCCTGTACAAAGAACAGGTGACGGCAGCCTACCTGAACTACAATGCCGAGTTGGGAAAATGGGGCTTTCAGTTGGGATTGCGCGGTGAGTATACGGTTTCTGACGGTAATTCCATCACCATGGCGAGCCGTGTTCAGCGTGACTATCTAGACCTGTTTCCCAGCGTGTTTCTCAGCTACAACATCTCCGATAATCATCAGTCGGCGATCTCCTATAGCAAACGTATTAATCGTCCGAATTACGGCAATCTCAACCCCTTCGAATATTTCCTTGATCAATATACGTTCGAACAGGGGAATCCGTACCTTAAACCCGAATACACCCACGCCTTTGAAGCTACCTATACGTATAAGCAGAAATATCATATAAGCGCCGGTTACAACCGCACCCGTGACGTAATCGCCGAATCGATGAACCAGGACCTGACAACGAAGCGTACCTGGGTGACCACGGAAAACCTCGCTAAACAGGAGGTGTGGTCTGTGAATTTGAACTTGCCTGTCAAAGTGGCCGCCTACTGGAATACCACCACCAATATAGATGCGTTTTATATGGGATTTGAAGGGCCTTTAAATGGCAACCATCTAAAACAGGGACAGTTTGCCTGGCAGCTGCGCAGCAATCACACCTTTACGCTACTGCCCACACTAACCGCTGAAGCGTCGGTCAATTACCGATCTGCATTGATATACAGTGTATACTTCATCGGCTCCCAATGGTCGGTGGATGCCGGACTGAATAAGTCGTTTTATAATAAGAAAGCCAATCTGAAATTTTCAGTAAGCGACATTTTTGATACCCGCCTGCAGAATGTGCGGACACGGTATAACAACATGAACGCGGTTATTCATCAAAAAAATGAAACACGGGTTGCGCGGCTTACCTTCTCTTACAGCTTTGGGAATCTGAAAAACGGCGCCCGCCGGGAAACCCAAAGCGAGGAAAAAAGCCGTATTGGTATGCCTTAGTGTGTTTGGGCATCAATTTGTGGTTCGCCGCCGCCGATGGGAATCGGCGGCGGTTTTGTTACAGAGAGGCTCGCTTACTGTGAAATTCGCCAGTTTGCTTATCTTCGCGTACTATGCGTGGGAAATATGTGATAATCACCCTGACGGCCATTTTCTTTTTTGGGGCATTGTATGCGCAGGAAATCCCACGTATCGGCTCGCCGCTGGTGCAACAACATGTTAAAGCGGATTATAAAGCCGGAAACCAAAATTGGGCGATAGCGGTCGGCCTAGACGGCCTTGTCTACGCTGCAAATGCAGATGGGTTGCTGGTGTTTGATGGGCAGTATTGGACATTGCACCACCTTCCCAATAAGAGCACGGTGCGTAGTGTGGCAGTGGACAGCGCAGGCCGCGTCTATACCGGCGGACTGGCTGAATTCGGTTACTGGGAGGATAACGGGAGCGGCCCTATGCGATACCACTCCATCAGTCGCTTGTTGAACCCAGAGGATGCGGTGCGCGACGAAATATGGAAAATCATCGTGGACGGCAATAGGGTTCTTTTTCAATCGTTTTCTACTTTGTACCTCTATCAAGACGGCCGCCTCCAGACCGTAAAAGGCAATGGCCAGCCCTTTCTCTTTTTACATCAGGTACGCGGAAAGATTTTTATTGAACTGATTCCCGACGGTCTCCATGAACTACGGGGGAACGCATTGGTACCGGTTCCGGACAAAAACAGGCTTCAGGGAGCCAACGTTTTGACGATGCTCCCTTTTGGAAACGAAGGGGAAATACTCATCGGAACCGCTAAATCCGGCCTGTTTCGGATGGATAGCAGCGGAACCATTCGCAAATGGGACAACGCTGCCGATGACTTGTTGCAGAAGGCGCAACTTAATAACGGACTGAACGTGCTGGACCACTATTATGCGTTCGGGACCATTCTCCAGGGGGTGATAATTGTCGATGAACAAGGGAATATTGCACAGCACGTACATAAGGGCAACGGGTTGCAAAACAATACGGTGCTGGGTATCCATGCCGATCTGCAGGAGAACATCTGGGTGGGGTTGGACAATGGGATCGACCGGATCGAAATCAATACGCCCATCTACTACTATACCGACAACAGCGGCAGCATCGGAACGGTTTATTCAGCCCGCATTTTTGAGGGAAATATTTACCTGGGAACTAATCAGGGACTGTTTTACAGCGCATGGCCGGATCGGGAAGAATACCGGCCCTTTTCGTTCCGTCTCGTGGAAGGGTCACAGGGGCAGGTGTGGGATCTGACAATCGTTGACGGAGAATTGCTGTGCGGGCACAACGATGGCACGTTCAAGGTGAAAGATTTTCAATTGGAACAACTATCGTCCGTCACCGGCGGATGGATTGTGCGGCAACCGGCAGAGGCCCCCGGTACGCTGATACAGGGTAATTATACGGGCCTAGCGGTTTTCCGTAAATTAGATGGCAACTGGAAATTTGCGCATCGCGTAAGCGGCTACAACGATCCTACCCAATATATAGAGCCGATTTCAGAACATGAAATGTGGGCAAGCGGATACAAGGGGTTGCGAATGCTTTCATTGGACACCGGACTGCAGGTGGTGCGCCAGGTACATTCATATGATTCTTCAGCGGGGTTACCCAAAAGTGCTGCCATCAATGTTTTTAAGCTGGGCGATATGACGGTATTTGCAACCGATAGCGGATTTTACAGATATGACAGGATTACTGACCGGTTTTTTCGTTACCATCAGCTTAATGACCAGCTTGGATCGTTTGCTTTCGCCAACAAAGTAATACCGGCCGGCAACAGCCGTTATTGGTTTATCAACCGCGCACGGATGTCGTTGGTTCATTTCGGTCCAAAAGGAACAATACAGGTAGATTCCACCCGGTTTGCCGTACTCAATGACCGGATGATGAAATATTATGAGAGTGTCAGCCGGGTGGAAAAAGGTATCTACGTGATCGGCCTGGATGATGGGTTCGCGATTTATAAGAGCTCCAAAGAGGAGTTCACCAACAGCCGCCTGCCGCAGCCCCGGATCCGGACGGTCAGCAACATTACGGACAGCCTGTCGGACCGGTGGTATGGCAGGGATGAGCGGCCTGAAATACCTTACAGACATAATAATCTTCGGATTACCTATGCCTCTCCATGGTATAGCTCCATTCCGCTTAGGTATCAGTTTTACTTGAAAGGCTATTCCCGGACGTGGTCGGAATGGGAAGAGGCCGCACAGAAAGAGTTCACCAATTTACAGCAGGGTGACTATGTGTTCCGCGTCCGGGCCATGGCGCCGGATGGATCGATATCGGATGTCACAGACTTTCGCTTCACCATTTTGCCGCCCTGGTATCTCTCGTGGTTAGCCATCGCAGTTTACCTGTTCGCCGTCGCCCTTCTTCTCATTGGCGGACGGACATGGTACCGTCGCAAGATACAGAAACATCGCCGGCTCGTTCAGGAAAAAATGATCAGGCAACAGGAAGAACTGTTAAGAAAGGAGGCCGAGGAGAATGAACAACGACTTATTAAGCTGAAAAATGAACAACTGGAGCAGGAATTGGCCAACAAGAACCGTGAGCTGGCTAATTCGGCGATGAATATAGTTTACAAAAACGAACTGCTCAATAATGTATACGATGAGCTGCTTGAACTCAGGGATGGAGAAGGACGCAGGCTGTCAGGAGAACAGCTGCGTAAGATCAATAAAATAATTGAAGACGCCCGCAGTGACGAGCGCGACTGGAACCTCTTTGAGGAAAGTTTCAACGAAGCCCATGAAAATTTCTTTAAAAAACTGAAAGCAAATTACCCTGAGTTGGTTCCTAACGACCTGAAACTGTGTGCGTATTTACGTATGAATATGAGTAGCAAAGAGATCGCCTCCCTATTGAATATCACTACACGCGGCGTGGAAATCAGACGGTACCGTCTGCGAAAAAAGTTGGAACTTCCGCACACGAAAAACCTTACCGAGTTTTTAATGGAAGTATAATCGGGCTACGCTGAAGATGCTTTTTTTAGACCAATTCGCAAAGAATGAGTGCGGATACAGTTGCTTACCGTTAAGCAAAGAGAAAATCCTATCTTTGGCAACATTACCAAAAACACCTGTATTGAATAACTAGATTTAGATAACAAGATGAAAAAGGCATACATTTTCCCCGGACAAGGAGCTCAATTTGTGGGTATGGGCAGCGAGCTGTATGAGCATAGCGAGGAAACAAAGTTTCTTTTTGAGCAGGCAAACGAGATTTTAGGCTTTCGGATCACCGACATCATGTTTCAAGGGACAGACGAAGACCTCAAACAGACCCGGGTAACCCAACCGGCGATTTTTCTCCATTCGGTGATACTTGCGAAAGCGATGGGTAATTCATTTGTTCCACAGATGGTGGCAGGGCATTCGCTTGGTGAGTTTTCAGCACTGGTCTCGGCGGGGGCGCTGAGTTTTGAAGACGGCTTGCGGCTGGTGGCTGCCCGTGCGAACGCGATGCAAAAGGCGACCGAAATCCAACCCTCTGCAATGGCTGCTATTTTAGGACTTGATGATTTTACCGTGGAAGATATATGCCAACGGGTTGATGAAGTGGTTGTGCCTGCCAACTACAACTGTCCGGGGCAATTGGTGATTTCGGGAACGGTCGCAGGCATAGACAAGGCATGTGAGCTTCTCCTGGCAGCAGGAGCAAAAAGAGCATTGAAATTAAACGTAGGCGGAGCGTTCCACTCGCCTCTGATGGAGGCTGCCAAAGTAGAACTGCAGGCAGCTATCGAGGCGGTAACCATCGGCGAACCGATATGTCCCGTATATCAAAACATTGATGCCAAACCGTATACAAATCCAGATGAAATCAAAAAGAACCTGATAGATCAGTTGACCGGGCCGGTCCGCTGGACACAAACCGTCCTCCATATGATCGAGCATGGCGCTGCCTCGTTTATCGAAGTAGGGCCAGGCAACGTATTGCAAGGATTGGTCAAGAAAATAAACCGGCAGACAGAGACTTCCGCGGCGGCCTTATAATCCAAAGGCCGCTTTTACCTCGTCTACATAATCGAGTTTTTCCCATGTGAATAGCTCGACCTCCAGGGTTTTGGTCTCCCCGTTGCTGTTCTCAAAAGTTTTGACCACGGTACGGGGTTCTCGCCCCATATGTCCATAGGCAGCGGTTTCTGAATAGATCGGGCTGCGTAATTTGAGCCGGGTTTCGATGCCATACGGGGTCATGTCAAACAGCTCGCCGATTGTCCGGGCAATTTCGCTATCCGACATCGCCACTTTGGATGTCCCGTATGTGTTTACATAAATACCGATCGGGTCTTTTACACCAATGGCATACGATATCTGTACCAATAGCTCATCCGCTACTCCTGCAGCAACGAGGTTTTTGGCAATGTGCCGGGTGGCATAGGCCGCCGATCGATCCACCTTCGAAGGATCTTTTCCCGAAAAAGCGCCTCCGCCGTGACCGCCTTTTCCACCGTACGTATCCACAATGATCTTCCGTCCCGTCAGTCCCGTATCCCCATGGGGACCACCAATGACAAACTTACCGGTGGGGTTAATGTGGTAGGTGATATCCTCCGTGAACAGCCGCTGCAATTCAGGTTTCAGCTGAGCTTTTACCCGGGGGATTAGGATATGGATAATGTCTTCCTTAATCTTGGCCAGCATTGCTTCCTCTTGATCGAAATCATCGTGTTGCGTCGAGACAACGATGGCATCAATCCGGATGGGCTTGTGGTCGTCATCGTATTCAAGGGTCACCTGTGCCTTTGAATCCGGACGGAGATAGGTGATCTCGTTATTTTCCCGCCGAAGAGCAGCAAGTTCATACAACAAGCGATGGGAAAGATCGAGCGCTAGTGGCATGAGGTTTTCGGTTTCATTATTCGCGTAGCCGAACATGATGCCTTGATCACCCGCACCTTGTTCCTGCTTTATTTTCCGGTCCACTCCCTGGTTGATATCCGGCGACTGCTCATGAATAGCCGACAAAATACCACAGGAATTTGCTTCAAACATGTACTCGGATTTGGTGTACCCGATCCGTTCAATAACCGAGCGGGTAATTTTCGGGACATCGAGGTATATTTTGGACTTAACCTCGCCAGCCAACACGACCTGTCCGGTTGTCACCAGCGTTTCGATGGCAACGCGTGAATCGGGATCCCAGGCCAGGAAATTATCGATAAGCGCATCGGAAATTTGATCAGCAATTTTATCGGGATGTCCTTCCGAAACAGATTCTGACGTAAATAAATAGGGCATATGCTAGTATTTTCGGCTGCAAAGCTACGATACTTTTATCGGTTTTGAAACTGCGAATCCCGGTTTCGGGCAATTTGCGGAAAATACGGCACCGTACAAGGTTATACAAATTTTGGTGATACCTTTGTTAAAAACGTGGACGATCATCGATGGCGGCTGTAGAAACGAGGAAACGAGCCCTATTCATTGTAAACCCTATATCGGGTGGTAAAAATAAACGAGGCTTTGTAGAACGTGTCCGGAACGACCTGGACGGCGAACTGTACGACGCGGAGTTTGTTTTTACCGAATATGCCGGCCATGCTTATCAGTTGGCAAAAGAGGCTGTGGAGGAGCGCTATGATCTGGTGGTGGCTGTTGGCGGAGACGGAACGATCAATGAAATAGCCTCCGCTTTAAACGGCACCGAGACGACACTGGGAATCATTCCCGAAGGATCCGGAAACGGGTTAGCCCTTTATTTGGGAATCCCCATTAATGAACGCGCCGCGGTAAGAAGGCTGAACCGGTTTGACCAAATGACTATCGACAGCGGTCTTATTAACGGACGTGCTTTTTTCAATATGGCGGGTATCGGCTTCGACGCATCGGTGAGCGACCGGTTTGCCAACGACACCGTCCGTGGCCCCATCGGGTACCTGAAAGCCGTTTTGGCGGAAATCAGTACGTATAAGCCAAGACGCTATGTGCTGGATATCGATGGGAAGGTGTACGAGCGCGAAGCGTTCATGATAAGTGTGGCCAATTCGCCCCAATATGGAAACAACGCCTATGTGGCTCCCAACGCATCGGCCACGGACGGTGTGCTTGACGTATGTATCATCCACAAATTTCCTATGTATACCTTTCCAATGATGCTCTTCCACCTGTTTAACCGAACCGCCGATCATTCGGAATACGTAGAGATCGTTCCCGGGCGGCAGATCCGGATTGATCGCGACAGGGCGGATCCGGTACATGTGGATGGCGAGCCTATTGAAATGGGAGAACAGTTGGAGATCACCGTAAACAGCCATTCTTTACGCATTCTTTGCTGAATGAATTGGTTATACCTTTAAACAATTTATTGCTGAATCCATCGTTAAGTTACAAGTATGAACCCGCGTACCGCACGATGTTGGCGGGCAAAGCAAGTAAAGATGAAAAAGAAGCAACGCTATAACGGTATTGTCTATTCGACGGACGAAAACTTTGCATATGAGGAGGTTGAAGGCAGCGAAAGGGAAACGCTGCCCAATCACAAGCAACAACTGCGGGTGATGTTGGACAAGAAGATGCGGGCGGGAAAAGTAGTTACGTTGGTTACCGGATTTGTCGGAGCGGCGAATGATCTGGAAACGCTGGGAAAAAAGCTAAAACAAAAATGTGGCGTGGGGGGTACTGTGAAGGACGGTGAAATTGTAATCCAGGGCGATTTCAGGCAACGGGTTATGGATTTACTGAGTGCAGATGGATATCGGGTAAAAAAGGTTGGCAACTAGATATTTAGTTGCTTCGTGAACAGGGTTAGGCGCATGAATAAATGTAAATTTGCCATTTATGAAGAACTAAATCGTATTTATTTTGAATGTTTAATTTGCAATTACAAAAAAAAATAGTTTTCATTGTGCAGAAATTGCTTTGTAATTACAAAAGCATTGACGGTTGGGGTGTGCCGATGCTGCTGCTGCTGCGCATTCCTGAAGCTTAAGAGAGTTACTAAACAATTATTGGCAGGACATTTTGTTTTTACTTTAAAACACTATATTTGCTTTAGCCCTATTGGGGTCGGCATGCATTAATTTGTACAAATTATTTAAAAATCATAATTAACAACATTAAAATCTAAAAATTCAAAAAGATGGCAAACGCACCAAAAACAAGCACAGTTAAAACGGAGAAGAGCAACTCAACATCCAATGTTTTTGCAAGTCTGGCAATTATTATCTGTTTCGTTATCGGGGCATTAGTATGGAAATTTATCATGGGTGACCCAAATAACTTCGTAGATGGAAATCCCGAGAACCGCCCGGTAGAAGGCAATTATCTAGGGATGGTTTACCACGCAGGATATGTCGTTCCGGTTCTGTTGGGTTTATTCTTAATGGTATGGGTTTTTGCAGTTGAGCGCTTTATCGTGATCGGTCGGGCTTCCGGAAAGGGTAATGTGGGTAACTTCGTTCGGAAAATCCAGTCGCTTATCGGTGGAGGTAACATTGATTCAGCCATCTCAGAATGTGATAAACAACAAGGCTCCGTTGCAAACGTAATCAAAGCCGGTCTGCTGAAATACAAAGACGTATCTGCAAACCCAGCATTGGATACCGAGCAGGCCACTGTAGCTATTCAAAAGGAAATCGAAGAAGCTACCGCCCTGGAAATGCCGATGCTCGAGAAAAACCTGACCATCATGGCAACGTTGGTATCTATCGGTACGCTAACCGGTCTGTTGGGTACGGTAACAGGGATGATCAAAGCGTTCTCGGCGCTGGCCACCGGCGGTGCTCCTGATTCAGCTCAATTGGCAAACGGTATCTCCGAAGCCTTGATTAACACGGCCACGGGTATCGCAACCTCGGCTATCGCAATCGTATTTTACAACATCTTCACATCAAAGATCGATACGCTGACTTACTCAATTGATGAGGCCGGTTTCTCTATCGTCCAAACGTATGCGGCTTCGCATAAGTAATTAATTGAAGGAATTTAATTTGCCGGCAATTTATGGAAAGCCGGTGGACGATGCATCTATAAGTAAAGATAAAAGAAACACATATGCCAAGGGTTAAAGTAAAGAGAGCGAGTACGACCATAGACATGACAGCCATGTGCGACGTGTCGTTTCTGCTGCTCACATTTTTTATATTGACGGCTACGGCCCGGCAGCCCGAGCCGTTGCAGGTGGATACACCTGCATCGGTGACGCAGGTAAAAGTGCCTGACGACGACTTGGGATTGATCACCATCGGCGATGGCGGTAAAGTCTTTTTTGGCGTGGTGAATCGGAACGCGAGAGGCCGGATGCTGGAGCTGATGTCTGAGAAGTATTCCATCCCCTTCACTCCCGAGGAAAAGGCAAAGTTTTCAAACATTGAAACCTTTGGAGTGCCGATGGGCAACTTAAAGCAGTTGATTAATATGGGGCCTAACGACCGCGTGAAGCCCGGATTACAGCCGGGAATCCCTGTAGACTCTGCCGATGCGTTGAGTAATGAGTTGTTTCATTGGGTATACTCAGCCCGTGTGGCAACCAAGGAGTTGAAGGATGCCGAGATGAGAATTTCGATTAAAGGAGACGCTGATGAGAAGTATCCGGAGATCAAAAAGGTCATCGATGTCTTACAAAGCCAGAAGGTAAACAAGTTTAGCTTAATTACCAGCCTCCGCGCAGGCGAAGATTTGTAAGCGAGTACAGATTAACAGAAAAGGAAAAAAGAAATGGCAGAATTAAATACCGGCGGTAAGCAGCAGCCAAGAGTGGACTTAACAGCCATGGTGGACTTGGCGTTCCTCTTGATCACCTTTTTCATGCTTACCACGTCGATCAACAAGCCGAATGCCATGGATGTGGCGATGCCGGACAAAAACAAAGAGGATCCGGAAGACAGGCTAGAGGTGGCTGACACGCGCACGCTGACGCTGTTGCTTGGGAGCAATAATAAGATTGAGTGGTACCATGGAGATTATAGCAATCCGCTTGAGGGCCCAGAGATCGTTGACTATGGAAAGGACGGCATCCGTCCGATCCTGATGAAGAAGATGGAACAGGTAAAACAACAAACCGGAAAAGACTTGATCATTGTTCTTCGTCCCAGTGAGAAATCCACCCACCGTAACCTGGTGGATATACTGGACGAAATGAATATTATCAAGGCCCCGATTTATATGATTGGTACCATCAGTGATCCGGAAATCGAAGTGTTGCAGCGGGACAACTTGTATAATGATTGATGAATAACCACAGAATACGTTAGCTATGATAGGTTCAAAATTGGATATTTTTAGGAAAGAATGGCTCGATGTGGTGTTTGACGGTCGGAACAAGAGCTACGGCGCATACCAGCTCCGTAAGTTGTCGCCGAAAGCTACAAATATTGGGTTGTTCTCGGCCTCTATCGTCTTTGTGCTACTTCTATTGTCACCCGCTATAGCCAGGTGGATCGGAGTAGACCTGGGCGCTGATGAGCCGACTGAGCAGATTATTGAAACTGAGGTAGTGCTTCAGGAACCACCTCCTGTTAACGAGGAGGAACCACCTCCCCCCCCTCCCGTCGAGCCTCCCCCTCCCCGTGTTGACCAGGTGCGTATGCCTGAGCCCAAGGTGGTACCGGCTGAGCAGGTGCAGGACGAGGAGCCACCAACGGTGGAACAGTTGAAATTGGCGGACCCCGGCTCGAAAACCATTGAAGGGGATCCGAACGCCGAAATCCGGATCGACCTCCCAGTTGGTGAAGGTGAGGTAGATGCGGAAGTGACGGAAACATCAAGTGACCAGATCTTCCAGTCGGTGGAGATCAATCCTGAACCACCCGGAGGGATGAAGGCATTTATGGAATGGATTGCCAAAAATTATGACTATCCCCAAGCGGCTATTGAGGCAGGTGTGAATGGTCAGGTACAGGTATCGTTCGTGGTGGAACGCGATGGCAGCCTTACCGATCTTAAGATTGTAAGGGACCTGAAGTACGGTACTGGCGAGGCTGCATTGAAACTGTTACAAAAAGCTGCTAAGTGGAGTCCGGGTATTCAGAACGGCCGCCCGGTGCGTGTGGCGTACACGTTGCCTATCCGGCTCAATCTTCAGCAATAATAACATTGACATTGCAGAAGCATCAACAACATACAAATGGCAGACAGAAATCGCCCACCAAGCGGTTTCTGTCTGTTTTGGGACTTTTCATGTTTGCCTTTTATTTTGCATTGGGCCTGGCAATCATATTCTGGAAAGATTTCCCACTTCAATTGGATAAAACATTGCGCACACTGTTTGGCGTCTTGTTGGTCGTTTATTCATTTTTCCGCTTTGTGAGGCTTTGGCAAAATCGGTAAGCCGATATCGCGGCGGAGAAAAATATTTGTAAAAAATTGGTGATTTTTCCATAACCGTGAAAAAATTAGTATTATTACGGCTCGTTTTTGTGGGATTGGTTGCGTTTTCGTCGTGTAATAACGGACAGACTGAACGCGCCCGAACGATCGTTAGCGGTCAGGTGAAGGTGATTACGGACGAAACGCTGCTGCCGGTTATGGAAGAACAGGTCGCTGTATTCGAACATCTTTATGACCGTACGGATGTTGACCTGTCAAGTGCTCCTGAAAACCAGATCATCAGCAAACTGCTGAATAAGGAAGTGGAGGTAGCTGTATTGACCAGACAACTCACCGAAAGGGAAAGCGAGTTCTTTAAAGCACGAAAATTTACCCCACGGGTGTACAAATTCGCTACAGATGCGTTGGCCATTGTAGCTAACAGGCAAGTTCCTGATTCTACGGTAACGCTGGACCATCTGGCAGGGATTATGAGGGGTGAAAGCGTAACAGGTCCGTTGAACCGGCTGATATTTGACAATGCGAATTCAAGCACGGTGCGACTACTAAAGGAACTGGCCGGTGTGGATTCACTACCGGAACAAGGGGTTTATGCGCTGAAATCCAATTTGGATGTGCTTAAATACGTGAATGAGACCCCGCAATCGCTGGGTGTAGTGGGGGTAAACTGGATTGTGCGCCCGGATAGCGGTACACGGAAATATTTGGATGGGGTCAAAGTGCTGGCGGTGAAAGGGCCTTCAAGCAGCCTTTCCGGAGCCGGGTTTTACAAACCTTCGCAATCCAACCTTGCCGATAGTCTGTATGTGCTGGCGCGGCCTGTGTATATTGTCAATGCCGAACCGCGTAAAAGTTTGGGCATGGGGTTTGCAGCTTTCCTCACAGGCGAGTCCGGTCAACGGGTTATTTTAAAATCAGGTCTGTTACCGGACAGTATACCGCCACGGGAGTTGATAATAAGAGAGTAAACAAAGTTTAAAACTAAATAGAATGAAAATGATGAAAAAAGCAATGATATGGGGTATATCCCTTGCTTTTGTGGTTACGGGAGTACGCGCGCAAAGTTTGGACGATGCGAAGAAGGCGATGGATGCGGAGCAATTCGCCCAGGCCAAAGGGATGTTGGAAACGCTCGTGAAGAACAAACCGAAGGATGGGGAGAATTACTTTTATTTAGGGCTTATATACATTCAAAATGACCACCTGGATTCGGCGTTGGCGGTGTTTGACCAGGGTATAGCTGCTGATCCGAAGGAAAACCTGAATACAGTTGGTAAGGGAATCGTCGATCTTTACAAAGAAGATGCCGCCGCAGCAACAGCTAAGTTTACGGAGGCAACCGGGAAGCTGAAACGGAAGGAATATCTCGAATTGTACCACATCGGGCGCGCCTATATAGACGCTCCGAACCCCGATTACCAAAAGGCGGTTGAATACCTCGATCAGGCCAAGGCAAAAAACAACACGGATCCGTTAATACCTTTGGCCTTGGGTGATGCATACTTTGGGTTGAAGAACAATAGCATGGCTTATAAAAATTACCGGGATGCGGCGGTTTTGGATAACACACTGACCCGTGCCCGTGTTCAAATGCAGGTGATTACCCGCGGTTCGCATGCCTGGCAGGAAGCTATTGACGGGCTGAAGCAAATTGCTTCAGAAGTGCCTGACTATGCACCTACCTATCGCGAGTTGGCGGAAACGTACCATGCATGGGCAAATACGGCAACCACCATTGATGACTACAATGCGCGGAATAAAGAGGCTGTAGAGTACTATAAGCAATACATGGATAAAACCGATTACACGGTAGATTCCCGTATCCGCTACGCCGACTTTTTGGTTTATGTAAAAGACTATACCGAATTGCAGGTACAGGCAGCTGAATTGGCTCAATTGGAAAATGTGAATCCAAAGATTTTACGGTATCTTGGATATTCTGCTTACGAGAACAAACAATATCAGGAAAGTAAGGACGCCTTGGATAAATTGTTCGACCGCATGGAAGACGACCGTATCATCCCTAGGGACTACCTGCACCTTGGTTTGGCGGATATCAAAATCGCTACGCAAAACACGCCAACTGATCAAGCGCTATTCGATACAGGCATTGAGCAGCTGAAGAAGGCGGTAGCGGCTGACTCGTCCATTGCTGACGATCTGAACGATGTCGGTAAAGAGTTGTTTACAGCCAAGAAATTTTTGGACGCCTCCAAGGTGTTTGAAATAGCAGCTTCTACACCAACGTCCAGAAACTTCATTTACGACAACTTTTATCTGGGATATTCGTCTTATTACGCCGTTGCCACCAAACCGGTTGCTGAACGCGGCGAAGCCGAAACCGCCCTATTGCACAAAGCCGATACCGCATTTGGCGTTGTAATCGAAAAAGCGCCTACCACCCAGGATGCGTATCTGTTCCGCGCCAATGTGAATAACCTATTGGATGACGCTGAAGATCCAAAAGGTCTGGCTGAGCCTTTTTTCCTGAAATACATCGAGATGGTTAAGGAAAAAGGGGATGCCGAAGTGCAGAAGAACAAAAGCAAACTTGTGGATGCATACAGCACGATTGCTGTAGTTAGTGTGAAGCGCGGTGAATACCAAAAAGGCCGGGACCTGATCGGAGAGATCCTGAAACTAGATCCCGAAAACGCGTGGGCTAAACAAACGCTTCAATATTTGGAGCAGGAATCGGCAGCCTCAACCGGGGCAGCATCCGGGCAATAAAATCCTTAGATTCCTTACGATCTAATAAAGCGCTAATTTTAAAGTTAGCGCTTTATTTTTTAGCTTTGACGCATCTTACAAGTTCATTATATGGAATCAGAAGCTTTGAGTACACCAGCGGACTATTTGCCGATTCTCATTCAGTTCGGCGTGGCTGTTCTTTTTTCGGTGGGCGTAATTTTGTTGACACATTTCGTGGGCCCTAAAGTTAAGACGGCCACCAAACTGGGCGCGTTTGAGTCGGGTGTCGAAGTTGTCGGCAACGCACGGCAACCGTTTTCGATCAAATATTTCATTGTCGCTATCCTTTTCGTGATTTTTGATATCGAAGTGATCTTTATGTATCCCTGGGCGGTCAATTTCCGCGAATTCGGCCTTTCGGGATTAATCGAGATGTTCGTGTTTATGGCGTTGTTGCTGCTGGGTTTCGTTTACGTGATCAAAAAACGCGTATTGGAATGGGAATAATCGGTTAGAACGTTTCTAAATAATATATAGGACCGAATTAAGCTTCAATATGTTGTAATTTTGTATGCATCGGTCTGTAACTGAAGTGTTTTTGTTTTAGATAGGTAAGGGGTTTGTAATGAGTGATATAAAATTGGCGGAAGCTCCCCCAGGGATTCAAGGGTCCGGTTTTTTCGCAACGTCATTGGATAAGGCAATAGGGTTGGCCAGGGCCAATTCGTTGTGGCCGTTACCGTTTGCAACATCGTGCTGTGGTATTGAATTTATGGCTACCATGGCTGCCACGTACGATGCGGGGCGTTTCGGAATGGAGCGGAATAGTTTTTCCCCCCGCCAGGCTGATATGCTGATGGTAATGGGAACCATTGCCAAAAAGATGGCACCGGTACTTCGCCAGGTTTATTCTCAGATGGCCGAACCGAGATGGGTCATTGCCGTTGGGGCGTGCGCGTCAAGCGGTGGAATTTTCGATACGTATTCTGTTTTGCAGGGGATAGACGAGATTATTCCGGTGGATGTCTATGTGCCGGGATGCCCACCACGGCCTGAGGCCATTCTTGATGGGGTGATGCGGCTGCAGGAGATCGTTAAAAATGAACCTCTAAACAGAAGACAAACGCCTGAGTATAAAGCTTTGTTGGAAAAATACGGATTCACTACCAATGGCTAAATTGAGTAATGATAGCGTCATCGCACGTCTGAATTCGCGTTTCGATGGACGTTTCAAGCAATTGGATGAATCCTACGGCTTGCTGACCATCGAGACCGATAAAGAAGATATTCTGGACGTTCTGGAATTTCTTAAAACGGATAAGGAGTTGGAGTTTGGCTACCTAACCGACATTACTGCGGTCCACTATCCCGATCTTCCTAAGGAGTTTGCTGTGGTTTATCACCTGCACAGCCTCGTAAACAGTATACGCATCCGAATCAAGGTGTTTTTAGAGGGCCGTTATCCGGCTATACCTACCGCTACCGTGTTGTGGAACGGCGCGAACTGGATGGAACGCGAAACATACGACTTTTTCGGGATTCAGTTCGTCGGACATCCCGACTTACGTCGGATCCTGAATGTGGATGATATGGACGTGTTTCCCATGCGTAAAGAGTATCCCCTGGAAGACCCTAATCGCGTAGACAAAAAGGATTACTTCTTTGGAAGGTAAGCGTACTAGTATGAGTGATTCAATCAGTAAGATTACAAACAACAAGCCTATATTTGCGGATAACGATCCGCAGGATGAGTTATTTACGCTCAACTTGGGGCCTACACACCCTGCAACGCACGGTGTGTTTCAGAACGTGCTGCAGGTAGACGGTGAACGAATCGTCAGCGGCGTTTCCACCATCGGGTATATCCACCGTGCATTTGAGAAAATCGCCGAACACCGCGCCTATTATCAGATTACGACGCTTACCGACAGGCTAAATTATTGTTCGGCACCCATCAATAACATGGGTTGGCACATGACCGTTGAAAAGTTGCTGGATATCGAACTGCCGAAGCGGGTTCAGTATATGCGGGTGATCATTATGGAATTGTCCCGTATTGCCGATCATATCATTTGCAACGGTATTTTGGGGGTAGATACGGGAACGTTTGCCGGTTTCATTCCCATGATGGTCAAGCGCGAATTTATTTATGAGATTTTTGAAGAAATATGCGGAGCCCGTTTGACTACCAATATTGGCCGCATCGGTGGTTTTGAACGGGATTTTAACGATACGGCATTTGCAAAAATCAGACAGTTTGTAAAGGAGTTTCCCGCAGTTCTCAAGGAATTTGAGGCGCTGCTTGAGCGCAACCGGATCTTTATTGAGCGCACCGCCGGGGTAGCTGCGGTAGATGCCGAAACGGCGTTAAGCTACAGCTGGAGTGGTCCGATTTTACGGGCTACAGGGGTTGACTACGACGTGAGGGCCAATGAACCGTATTCTTCGTATGAAGAGTTTGATTTTGATGTGCCCGTAGGAACCAATGGAGATGTATACGACCGATTCTTGGTCCGGAACAGCGAGATGTGGCAGAGCCTGCGTATCATTGAGCAGGCGTTGACCAAAATCGAAAAGGAGCCGAAAGGTATTTTTCATGCGGATGTGCCGGATTTCTATCTTCCACCCAAAGAGGAAGTGTACAACAACATGGAAGCCCTTATTTACCATTTTAAGATCGTCATGGGTGAAATTGATGCCCCTAAAAAAGAGCTCTATCACTGTGTAGAAGGAGCGAATGGTGAATTAGGCTTTTACCTGATTAGTGATGGGGGAAGGTCACCTTACCGGTTACACTTCCGCAGGCCCTCCTTTATCAATTACCAGATGTATGCCCCGATGAGCAGAGGAATGTTACTTTCTGATGCCATCATCAACATGAGTAGTCTAAATATTATCGCAGGAGAATTGGATGCTTAGTGTGAAAGACAATGAACCCGTGGAGTTCACGGACGCGATGCTCGACAAGTTTGCCGAGATTGTAGCACGTTATCCGGAAGGGAGACAGAAGTCGGCGCTGCTGCCGATTTTACATGAGGTGCAGGCCGCCTACGGCTGGTTAAGTGTTCCGGCAATGGATCGGGTTGCGGCTTACCTGAATATCCAGCCCATAGAAGTTTATGAAGTAGCGACCTTCTATACGATGTTTTTCCTGCGCCCGCAGGGGAAGTATACCCTTGAGGTGTGCCGTACAGGTCCGTGCTGCTTGGTGGGCGCCGAACGTATCATGAAACACATCGAAAGCCGTTTGGGTATCAAGGAAGGGGAAGTAACAGCGGACGGATTATTCAGCTGGCGGGGGGTGGAATGCCTGGCCGCCTGCGGCTACGGCCCGGTGTTGCAGATTGGCCCATCGTATACCTTCTACGAGAACCTGACCGAGGAAAGCGTGGACAAACTAATTGACGAATTAAAACAACAGGCGTCGGTAAACGGCTAATACCGATTACGGACTGCCCGACAGCATATTACTATGGCTCGCAAGTTACTATTGACACATATTGGCGTTCCGGGGATAAACACTTTTGACGTATATCGCCAGAAAGGGGGATACCGCGCCGTAGAGAAAGCGCTGAAAACGCTTACTCCGGATGATGTCGTCGAAGAAGTAAAGAAATCAGGCCTCCGCGGCCGTGGAGGAGCCGGTTTTCCCACTGGAATGAAGTGGAGTTTTCTGGCCAAACCGGAAGGGATACCGCGTTACCTGGTGTGCAATGCCGATGAGTCAGAACCGGGTACGTTTAAAGACCGTTACCTGATGACGCACATTCCCCACGCGCTTATTGAAGGGATGATCATCTCCAGTTATGCCTTGGGAGCAAACACATCGTATATCTACGTGCGGGGAGAGATGATGCCCCAGGTGCGTATTCTTGAACGGGCAATCGCCGAGGCAAGGCAAGCCGGTTTTCTGGGCAAGAATATTTTGGGTACGGGCTATGACCTGGAACTGTTTGTACAGCCCGGAGGTGGTGCTTATATCTGTGGAGAAGAAACGGCCTTGCTCGAATCGCTTGAAGGTAAACGGGGTAATCCAAGGATCAAACCTCCCTTTCCGGCGGTGTCAGGGCTGTATAACTGCCCTACCGTGGTGAATAACGTGGAGTCCATCGCGGCTACCGTGCCAATTATCAACGAGGGAGGTGAAGAATACGCCAAGATCGGTGTGGGGCGGAGCACTGGAACCAAGCTCATTTCGGCAAGTGGAAATTTAAATAAACCGGGTGTGTATGAAATTGAATTGGGATTGCCGGTAGAGGAGTTTATTTACTCGGACGAATATTGCGGCGGCATCGCGAATGGAAAGCGGCTCAAGGCGGTAGTGGCCGGAGGATCGTCCGTTCCGATATTACCCGCCAATCTGATTCTGAAAACTGTCAATGGCGAGGCCCGCTTGATGAGCTACGAATCCCTGTCCGACGGCGGATTCCAGAGCGGCACCATGCTGGGATCGGGTGGATTCATCGCCTTTGACGAAGATCAGTGTATTGTCCGTAATACCTGGAATTTTACCCGTTTTTATCACCACGAGAGTTGTGGACAATGTTCACCCTGCCGGGAAGGCACCGGCTGGATGGAGAAGGTGTTACATAAGATTGAGCATGGACACGGATCGTTCAGCGATATTGATTTGCTGGTGGATGTGTCCAAGAAAATTGAAGGCAATACGATTTGTCCGCTGGGCGATGCGGCAGCGTGGCCCGTCGCCAGTGCAATCCGGCATTTCAGAGACGAGTTCGAATGGCATGTAACCAATGGACAGGAGGCGCAAACCCGCAACTACGGGCTGGCGCATTATGCCGACCCGTTGGAGCCTGTGGCATAACCATCAGTGGACGGAGCATAGAGTAAAAAAGCTAAGACAAAATGGCGGAAGACGTAAAATTTAAGGTAAGCATCGATGGCATCCCGGTGGAAGTGGCCCCGGGCACAACCATATTGAATGCCGCACGTCAGATCGGGGGCGATATCGTTCCTCCGGCAATGTGTTACTATTCCAAGCTGCAGGGTAGTGGAGGAAAATGCCGCACGTGCCTTGTGAAAGTTACCAAGGGGTCTGAGAAAGACCCCCGCCCCATGCCCAAGTTGGTAGCTTCGTGCCGCACGACCGTGATGGATGGCATGGAAGTGCAAAACATCACTTCTCCGGAGGTACTTGAGGCCCGAAAAGGGGTGGTGGAGATGCTGTTGATTAATCACCCATTGGATTGCCCCATTTGCGACCAGGCGGGTGAATGTCACCTGCAGGACCTCGGCTATCAGCACGGCATGGCTAATACCCGTTACGAGTTTGAGCGACGGACATTCGAGCGGATCGATATAGGTGATAAGGTGCAGTTACACATGACCCGCTGCATCCTTTGTTACCGCTGTGTTTTTGTCGCTGACCAGCTCACCCCCCAACGGGTGCACGGTGTTTTAGGACGCGGGGATGCAGCAGAGATATCGACTTACATCGAAAAGGCCATAGAAAACGAGTTTTCGGGCAATGTGATCGACGTTTGTCCGGTGGGTGCGCTTACCGATAAGACGTTCCGGTTCAAGAATCGCGTATGGTTTACCAAGCCGGTAGAAGCGCATCGCAATTGCCCTACCTGCAGTGGCAAGGTTACATTATGGTATAAAGGCGAAGAAGTACTGCGGGTTACAGCCAGGAAGGATGAATACGGCGAAGTGGAAGATTTTATCTGTAATACCTGTCGCTTCGAGAAGAAGGCGACCTCGGATTGGGTGATTGAAGGCCCACGGAAAATCAAACCGACGTCAGTTATTTCGCTGAATCATTATAATGAGTTGAATCCTCCGGCCGTAGTTAAGAAGAATCTCATGCTACAGGAGGCGAATAAAGAACAATTTGAACGCGCTAAAGAGTTGCTTTAGCAATTTAACGACCGATGGAATCAGCATTGTTATTAGAGAAAACGATTTTGGTGGTGGTGGTGTTCGCCATTACCCTCTTTGTGGCGATGTACTCCACATTGGTGGAGCGCAAGGTGGCCGGATTTATGCAAGCCCGTTTCGGCCCGGACCGTGCAGGGCCTTTCGGTTTGTTGCAGCCACTGGCCGACGGGGGCAAGTTCTTTTTTAAAGAAGAGATTATCCCCGCAGGCGCACATAAGGCACTCTTTATTGCGGGTCCTACGATCGCGATGTTTACAGCCTGCATCAGTAGCGCGGTCATTCCATGGGGGCAGGAGCTGACGATTGGCGACAGGGTATTTACGCTACAGGTGGCGGATATCAATGTGGGCGTTCTGTATATGTTCGGGGTTGTCGCGTTGGGCGTATATGGTATCATGATCGGCGGCTGGGCATCCAACAACAAATATGCGTTGATGGGAGCCGTACGTGCTGCTTCCCAGAGCATTAGCTACGAAATCGGCATGGGCCTTTCATTAATCGCCCTGTTGATGGTTACCGGAACACTGTCGCTGCGGGAAATCGTTGCCCAGCAGGAAGGTTTTGTCAATTGGAACATATGGGTACAACCGCTGGGTTTTCTGATATTCCTCGTCTGTGCCTTTGCAGAGTGTAACCGGGTTCCCTTTGACCTCGCTGAGTGCGAAACGGAATTGATCGGAGGTTACAACGTGGAGTACTCATCCATGTAACTGGCTTTTTATATGTTCGCCGAGTACATTAACATGTTCGTGTCGTCGTCCCTGATGGCTGCTCTTTATTTCGGCGGCTATAACTTCCCTTTCATGAATGAGATCGGGTTGTCCCAGAATTGGATAACGATCATCGGAGTGTTGGTGTTTTTTGTGAAAATACTTGCTTTCATCTTTTTCTTCATGTGGATCCGTTGGACGGTACCCCGTTTCCGATATGATCAATTGATGCGGTTGGGATGGAAGATTTTAATACCTTTGGCGGTTGCTAATATCGTGTTGACGGGGATTGTGACCATCGTGAAAGACACTTATTTTTAATTTGGATTGGGAAAGACACTATGCAATCATTAAGTAATCGGAAAAAGGTGCTGGCACAGAAGCCCATGAATTTTTGGGAGCGTATGTACCTGCCTGCCATTGTCCGCGGACTGGGTATCACGATCAAATATTTTTTTCAGCCCAAGGCCACGTATAAATATCCGGAAGTAGAGCGCCCG
>Ga0079224_100001214_pt1 | contig 28904 bp, 13 predicted proteins | sample Stecom2015_FD_80414 | JGI IMG/M metagenome (GOLD analysis project Ga0079224, IMG submission 80414) | Agricultural soil microbial communities from Utah to study Nitrogen management - Steer compost 2015 | ecosystem: Environmental > Terrestrial > Soil > Agricultural land | place: USA: Utah... | reverse complement strand
TCAATCAGACTTTCCATATCATCGAATTCTTGATAAATAGTGTTTCCAGTATCGATTTGTAGAGCAATCTCATAGCGTCTGACCTGCGGTATTTTGGTTACTGGCCTAAGTAGGTCATCAATTGCCTGCTTGATACGATCAGCACCTGTAATGATCGTGTCACCATTCCGTGCCCTCTCAAAATTAAGCCACTGCGACGCCAGCTTGTATAGTTCACCTTTCTCATCCAGGTCAATCAGGAAATTGGCAAGGTCATGTGGCCGAGGATAACTTTTACGCATGGTTGGCACATCAAGCACTATAGGTTCTGCTCCGATGTCACGCAGGTAGTCATTCAACGGATTGTGCAACGTCTGATAGATTTCCTCATCTGTAGCCACCAGAATCATCCGAATCCCTGCGTTGGTGTCTAACATTACACCGACGCCTTCAGTCCAATAACCTGCCAGAATAGCCGCTGCACCTCTTATAGTCGCATATTGCTTGCGTACCTCGCGTAATTGAAGAATCCAAGCTCCCTTATCATTATGATGCCGCGCATCCTTGAGCCATTTGGTTTCAAGGAGTGCAACAGGATCATCCGATTCTTTTTCAACCACAACTGTATCGAGCTGGCGAAGAGTTCCACCAAAAGTCTGAAGCGCAATGATTTGTTTGCCTTCTTCTGGGGCCAGAATTTCGTAGTCTGGGTGTGATACAGCCAAATACTGATCGATGAAATCAAAAACAACTTGTTCAAAGGTTTCACCGATCATCTGGCCGAACTTGCTTGCTGCGCTGCCCGAAGTTTCTGGAGTATATCGCTGTGCCACCGTTTGTTATCCTACTTGGTTAAGGTCACAATTCCTTCCCGGAGAGGTATGTTGTGTCGTTGGGGATTAGCTTTCCACTTGCCGCCGCGTTTGCGGAGTTCAGTGTATTCAAAATTCCTGAATCCTAGCCCTAGACCGAGTTGACCAATAAGTTCTTCTGTTGGTATATGTATACCGTATGGTGCGGAGTCACCCAATACCAGACAAAACTGTCCGCCTTTCTTCAAGACGCGATGGGTTTCGCGCATCACAGGTAAGATGTCGTTGAAGTAAAGCGCAGTCATCAAATCGTAATCTTTTTTGCCGCCTTTTTGGGTCCTTAGTTTGGCTAGCTGCATGACAGCGGCCTGGACAGTCTGGTAAACTTCCGGGGCAATCTGCTCAATTTCTCGGTTTAGAGCTGTGTCAACCTGATGGTGATTGCGTGTTATTTGTGTGGTTGCTGCAACCATCAGTTTTTTGCGAAATGCTTCTGTAATCTCTTTCCACGACTTTGCGATACCCCAGAAATAGGTTTCGAGCCGGGTTCGATCTGCATAATCGTAGTTGTTCAGATAGGGCGGAGATGTGATGGCAATGCTTATTTGAGCGTCTTCGAGATTTTGTTGCTGGCGCGAATCCCCCAGAACATTCAAAATTGTACTTTCGCGGGTGGCGTAAGGAACAACGGCACGCAAATCGGTGTACATTTTCCTCACTGTTCTCTGAAAAATCGCTACAGCTTTCTTTGGGGGCTTGTTGCCCGTGTTTTTGCGTGGGGATACATACGGCCAACCAGTTCCCGCTGCCGCAGACTCGCGGAGGGTATTTGTTAGAGCCAATTTCAGGAAATCACAAAGGTGACTTTCAATTGGCTCGTGCGTAATGAACTCACGCAGCAAATACAGAGCTTTCAAATCTTCAGGATGATAGCATTTGTAAATCAGATCAGGGAAAATGCCATCAACAGATGTATTTTCGATGGCCTGAGACACATATACTGCACTACGAGTCAACAGACTTTCAAGCTGCTGATAAAGCCTCTCGAAGTCATAATTCCAGTATAGTTTCACATCGGCTACCCAATGTACAAAGGCGTGCGCTTCAACTCCATAGCCATTGATGCCTTGCTGTTTTGCGCACAGTAGGGTAGTTCCTGTCCCGGAAAAGGGATCATAGACCCAATCTCCGGGCTTAATACCGAACATATCAAACGTAATTTCAACGAATTTGTACGAGTATCCTGCTGGATACTGAAACCAATTGTGGATAGGTGACCTGATGTTATCTTTGAATGTACCCAGATCACGCAGGCAATATGATTTCTGATCTGCCTTCTGGCTTTCAATGTCGTCAAGAAATGAGAGTTGAATCGGATCAACCACAGATCGCTCCTATTTCACATCCCAACGCATGTGAATGACATCGCGCTGCGGGCGGAAGTGATAACTGCGCAGCACCTCGTTCGTGATTGTTTCGTCAGCCGGGTGCTCGATCATCAGGGCAGTGCCGCGGCTGCTGAAGCGCCGGACCGCCGTATTCAGCAGCACGTTGTCATATACCCCCTGATACTCCGGGGCGACCATCAGGGTTAGCTGGGTCGAAGTGGTCAGCAGGCCGCCCTCAACCCACAGGGACGCCAGGATGTGCTGCTCATCATCGGAACGGATCACCAGCCGTTCTTCGTGGCGCATGTTCAGCCAGTCACCGATCTGTCGGAGCAGCGGTTTGCGAAACAGATGGATGTCGAGCGGGCGCTGCCAGCCGATGCCGCCCTGTTCTGCCGGACGAACACGCCGGGCCAGTTCGTATTCCGCACGCCATTCGCCACGCCGCAGATGAGTCACATGCGCGACCTGATTATCCAGCGGCGGGGGGATGCGCAGGCTGCCACTGCGCCGCCACAGAATCCAGCCGCGCTCATTAACGAAGCCCAGTCGTTCGTACAGACGCCGGGCGGTGTGGTTATCGGCGTCAACCTGAAGGATGGCGTGCTCGCCACCGCGTGCGCGGATGGTATCCATGCTGGCGCGCATCAACTCGGTAGCGATCCCGCGCCGCTGGTAGTCCGGGTGGACGCCGACATTGGCGATTATCCAGGTGTTGCGGTAGGGTTTGCGGGTCGGGTAGATGGAAACATTGCCGACCAGCCGGTTGTTTTCCACCCACACATAACCCATATTGATGCCATGTGTCAGGTCGTTGAGGCCGGGAAGCAGGCTGATACCGACCCCGATTCGGCTGAGGGTGCGCATTTCGCGCACGGCGGCTCGCCCTCCCTGATCCATGCTGTCAGCGAATACCAGCTCCATCAGATCAGCCAGTGCCGCCAGGTCCGTGCGCAAATTCACCGGGCGCAGACCACTTCCTGAAAATTGATTTTCTACGGGTACGCTGGTCACAACAGACCATCCTCGTCGCTGCATGGGTGTTCGTGTGATGTTCAGGTACACAGGTGCGACAGAGTCAACTGGGTAGAGGGCGCGACTGCGCCCTTTCGTTGTACCAGGCACTCATCACTTACCCGAAGTATACAGGATAGCAGGGGGAATTGTCACCAGCAGTCTGCATTGACCAAAATTTATGAAATTTGCCATCTTAAAATTAATATTCGTGCTAAAATTGGAATGAATTTTTATCATTCCGCATGGTTTCGTTAATGTTTGTGATTCGTTGGAATCAAGGAGGTTAAACTGCCAGCATCTATGACCGCATCAAATCCGTTTGTTGGAGGAGGTTATGCTGCTTAAACACTGCGCCACATGGTTGTGGTGCGCACTCGTGCTGAAGGGGCAACATTCGGTTGCCGAAAAGGGACAGGGCCTGATGGAATATGCCCTGATTCTGGTGCTTGTCGCCCTGATTGTCCTCATCGTTCTGGCGGTGGTGGGCATTGCTGTGCGCGATGGCCTCTACGAGAACATCATCGAAAACATCTAAGTCATCATTCCCGCAATCATTCTGAAGCCCTGTTGCTACGCAGGGCTTCTTCTATTGACCACAGCCCGTTAGTTCGATTTTCGGCCAGCGATAATCAGGTGATGATTCAGGAAGGTTGCCTCTGGCGTGCCGACGTGCTGTGCATCCATCCATTGGGCGGCAGCAGCCGGCGCAACTCGCAGCAGCACCTGCAAGCGTTCGATGTCGTGATCGCTATTGCCCTGCATCCGCGCCCAGTGAAGCAGCGTGTGCCGCTTGCTGATCTGTTCGGTGTGTTCGACAGTCAGGCCGGCGCTGCGAAACATGGCAGCCCATTCACTCTGGCCGTACACGCGGCAGTGGCTGGGGTCGCGCAGTTTTTCAAATGCATCGACATAGCGGGCGGCGTCATAATCTTCCGGCGATACCTGATCCTGCATCAGCAGCAGGCCGCCGGGCCTGAGGACGCGGGCACTTTCGGCCACGAAATGCTGCACATTGGGAAAATGATGTGGCGCGATCCGGCAGCTAACCAGATCGAAGGCGGCAGCCTCAAACGGCAGCTTCTCGGCATCCGCGATCCTGAATTCAACGTTGCGGATGCCCTGCCCGGTGATGAATGCCTCGGCCTGCTGGAGCATCTGCGGCGTGATGTCTGTTGCGATCACCCGCGCGACGTGCGGCGCAAATCTGAGGGCTGTATGCCCGCCGCCAGTGGCGATGTCCAGCACCACCCAATCCGGCTGCGGCTGCGCGATTTCGACCAGCCGATCCAGTTCTGAGCCTTTGGCGTGAGTCGGGTTGGTCACGTAGCCGGCGGCATACTGGCCGAAGCGTTCACGGGAAAGCGATTTGGAGTCTGACATGAATGTGCCCTTTTTGTGATGTGGTTTTTGTTGAGCATACGCCGCTTTCTGCCATAATGGTAGATGATCCGGTTTTTGTTACCTATTAGAAATTTTTATGAGGTTGTTATGGAACTGGGCCAGATCGAAGCATTTGAACGGGCAGCGCGCGAAGGCAGCTTTACCCGCGCGGCGGATGTCCTCAACCTGACTCAACCCGCTATCAGCACGCGCATCGCCACACTGGAAGCCGAACTCGGCGGCCCGCTGTTCGAGCGACGTGGGCGGCAGTTACAACTGACCCCACTCGGCCAGCGATTCCTGCCCTATGCCGAACGGATGCTGACGGTGCTGGCGGATGGCTTGCAGGAAGTCCGCAACTTTCAGGCGGGCAAGCTGGGCGAAGTGAAAATCGCCGCGCCGGGACCATTTGTCATCGGCCTGCTGGTCGGCGTGCTGGAAGATTTCCGCCGCCAGCACCCCACCATCGACATTTTTATCCGCGAGCGCGATAAACGCACCATCATCGAAATGCTGCACGATGGGGTCACGGCGCTTGGGCTGGTGAACGCCCCGGTCTTTGATGACAGCATGGTGGTGCTGGCTCGCCTGCGCGATCCGATCCGGGTGGTGGTTGCGCCGTCTCATCCCCTGGCGCAGCTGCCGCAGCCGATCCGAATGGACGCGATTTACACGCACACGATTTTTCGCGTCTCGATGTTTCCGCGTATGACAGCCTTTGTTGATTCGGTAGTGGAACAGGGGCGGCAGGGCAGCGGCGGCGCTGTGATCGGTGTGCCAATGGTGATGGCGCTGCGGCTGGTGACGCTCGGCCAGGGGGTGACCTTCCTGCCGCAGAGCTACGTGGCCGGGCCGGTGGCAGCCGGCGAACTGGTCTACCTGAACATCATCGATATGCCGCGCCTGTTCAGCGAGCCGATGCTGATCGCGCTGAGGAACCGGCGGCTGGATGTCCCGCAGCAGGCCTTCGTCGAAATCTTCAGGACGCGCTGGCAGTCGCTGCTGGCGGAGGATGACCTGTAACTAGTCGTTTTTAAGCGCCAGCCTGACTGTTTCAACTCTACCCGAATGCTAACCGTCCGCTTTTGGCGCTGGCAAACCTTTCAATGTATGATGGAAACTGCTTTGACGGGCAAATCCAGGCAGTCAACATGGCAGGCTTAGAAGGTCAGACAATCAAGGGATATGAACTGCGCGAACGCTTCGGCAGCGGCGGCTTTGGCGAGGTATACCGCGCCTACCAGACCCTGCTCAAGCGCGAAGTGGCGATCAAGATTATTCTGCCGCAATATGCCAACCAGCCGGAATTTATCCGCCGGTTCGAGGTTGAGGCGGAACTGGTGGCACGGCTGGAACATCCGTTTATCGTGCCCCTGTTTGATTACTGGCGCGATTCCGGTGGGGCGTATCTGGTGATGCGGCTGCTGCGTGGCGGCAGTCTGGAAGATGCCATCGAGCACGGGCCGATGGATGTCAATCTGGTGACCCACTATCTCGAGCAGATTGCGGCGGCGCTGAACATCGCGCATCGCAACGGCGTGGTCCACCGCGACCTGAAGCCGGCCAATATTCTGCTGGACGAAGATCAGAACGCCTACCTTGCCGATTTTGGCATCGCCAAGGACCTGGGTCGCGGCGCTGGCTCGGCCACTATGGAAGGGCTGCTGACACCCAATTCTGCCGCGCCAGAGCAGTTCAAGGCCGAGCAGATCTCCCCCCGCGCGGACCTGTACAACCTCGGCCTGATGCTGTACGAGATGCTCACCGGCAAACCGCCGTTTTCCGGTTCGCTGCACGAAGTCATCTTCAAACATATCAGCGAACCGATTCCGTCCGTGCGCGATCTCCGGCCCGAACTGCCCGCCGCTGTCGATGAAGTGTTGATGCGGGCGACATCGAAAGACCCCGAAGAACGCTATCAGAACGCGCTCGCCCTGGCCGCCGCCTTCAAGAGCGCCCTTGCCAGCGCCGATCTGATCGAGACCGATACGCCGTCCGATCTGTACGCCCGCACCGATGTGCTCGATGAAGAGACCGTCATCGAAGTGGATACCGGCCTGCTGGAAAATCCCTATAAGGGCCTGCGCGCCTTCCGCGAAGGCGATGCCGACGACTTCTTCGGGCGCGACGAACTGGTCCGGCGGCTGTTGAGCCGCATGGACGTGGCTAATGGCGGGGATCGGTTTCTGGCGGTGGTCGGCCCCAGCGGCAGCGGCAAATCCAGCGTGGTCAAAGCCGGCCTGATCCCTTCGCTGCGGCGTGGCGCGCTGCCCAGTTCCGGCGACTGGTTCATCACCGAGATGTATCCCAGCAGCCAGCCCATGGCCGAACTGGAAGCGGCTCTGCTGCGGGTGGCGATCAACCCGCCCGACAGCCTGCTCGGCCAGCTTGAAGAAGATGAGCGCGGCCTGCTGCGGGCCATCAAGCGCATTCTGCCCGCTGATGACGAAACCGAACTGGTGCTGGTGATCGACCAGTTTGAAGAATTGTTCACGCAGGTCGAGGGCGAAAAAGCCCGCGTCCATTTCCTCAACAGCCTGCGAGCCGCGCTGGAAGACCCCAAAGGCCGGCTGCGGGTGATCGTCACCATTCGCGCTGATTTTTATGATCGTCCGCTGCAATACGAAGCATTGGGCGAACTCATGCGCCGCCAGACGGAGGTGGTCCTGCCGCTGTCGGCTGCCGATCTTGAACGAGCAATTGTCGGTCCGGTGGAACGTATCGGCGTGACGCTGGAGCCGGGGCTGGCGCAGGCCATCATCGACGATGTGGGCGAACAGCCGGGCACGCTGCCGCTGCTGCAATACGCCCTGACCGAATTATTCGAGCGCCGCACCGGGCGCTTGCTCACGCTCGAAGCCTATACCTCGATTGGCGGCGTGACCGGGGCGCTGGCCCGCCGCGCCGAGGAACTGTATCAGGCCTTCACGCCGGAAGAAAAAGAGGCAACCCGGCAGTTGTTCCTGCGCCTGGTGACGCTGGGCGAAGGTACAGAAGACACGCGCCGCCGCGTGCGCCGCACCGAACTGGGAACCGACCCACATCTCGATACCGTCATCGGCACGTTCGGCCAGTACCGGCTGCTCACCTTTGACCGTGACCCGGTAACGCGCGGGCCAACCGTCGAGGTAGCCCACGAGGCGCTGATCCGCACGTGGGAGCGAATGCGCGACTGGATTGAGGAAAGCCGCGAAGACCTGCGCCTCCAGCGCCGCCTGACTTCGGCAACGGCGGAATGGGTGGCATCGGGGCATAACCCGGACTTTCTGGCTTCAGGCACCCGCCTGGATCAATTTGAGGAGTGGAGCAAAACTACCGCGCTGGCCCTCAATCAGGAGGAGCAGGCTTACCTGCAGGCCAGCATTGCTGAGCAGGCGGCCCGCCGCGCCCGCGACGAGGCCATTGCGCGCCGGGTGCAGAATTTGGGCCGGGCGACCGCTGTTCTGGCGGTCATGATTGTCATCGCCGTGATCGCCACCGCCATCTTTCTGAATCAGGCGGCAATGTCGCAGGCACAGGCTGACGATGCCCAGACTCAGGTGGCATTCTCCGGGCAGACTCTGACGCCGGTGCAGGGGACCATCGTTGCTGCGCAGGCACAGATCGACAACGTGGGCGCGACTCTCACCCCGGTACTGGGAACCGCCCTTGCCGCCCAGAGTGCCGCGGACGAGGCCAACGCGCTGGCCGGCACAGCTCAGGCGCGTGTCGATAGTGTTGGCGCAACCCTGACGCCGCAGCAGGCGACGGTGATTGCCGCGCAGGATTTGTTTGAAAACGTGGGCGCGACGCTGACCCCGGTGCAGGGGACCGTCGTCGCGGCGCAGCAGCAGGTCGAAATGGTCGGTTCGACGCTCACGCCGGTACAGGCGACGGTGATCGCCGCGCAGGAGGACGCACAGCAGGCCAATGTGCTGGCCGCCGGCGCACAGACGCAGGTCGCTGAGGTCGGCGCAACCCTGACGCCGCAGCAGGCGACGGTGATTGCCGCGCAGGGGGCCGCACAGGAAGCCAACGCACTCGCCGGGACGGCGCAGGCGCAGGTGATCGCGGCGCAGCAGCAGGTTGAAAGTGTCGGCGCGACTCTCACCCCACAGCAGGCCACCGTCGTTGCTGCGCAGCTTCTCAGCGACAACGTAGGGCTGACTCTGACGCCGGTGCAGGCGACGATTGCGGTGGCGCAGGCGCAGCTTGCCGAAGTTGGCGCGACGCTGACCCCGGTACAGGCGACCATCGTCGCCGCGCAGGAAGACGCCCGCCAGGCCAACCTGCTGGCCGGCGACGCTCAGACACAGGTGGCGCTGGTCGAACTGACTCTGACGCCCGTCCCGCTAACCTTAACCCCGGCACAGGCAACGCTGGTCGCGGCGCAGCAGGATGTACTTGAAGCCAACGCGCTGGCAATTGGCGCGCAGACTCAGGTCGCTGATGCGCAGGCGCAGCTTGCCGAAGTCGGCGCGACTCTGACGCCGCAGCAGGCGACGGTGATTGCCGCGCAGCAGCAGATCGAGAATGTCGGCGCGACCCTCACGCCGCAGGGGGCTACCGTCGAAGCGGCACAGCGGCAGGTAGAGATGGTCGGCGCGACTCTGACGCCGCAGCAGGCTACTGTCGCCGCTGCTCAGGTGCTGGTCGATAACGTGGGCGCGACCCTCACGCCGGCGCAGGCGACAGTCGCCGTCGCCCAGGCGCAGCTTGCCGAAGTGGGCGCGACCCTGACCCCACAGCAGGCTACCATCGCCGCTGCTCAGTCTCAGGTGGAAAATGTCGGCCTGACCCTGACGCCGCAGCAGGCCACCATCGCCGCTGCTCAGTCTCAGGTAGAGATGGTCGGCGCGACTCTGACGCCGCAGCAGGCCACCGTCGCCGCTGCGCAGGATTTGTTTGAAAACGTGGGCGCGACTCTCACCCCCGTGCAGGCCACTGTTGTCGCCGCCCGCAACGATGCCGACAGTCTATCGCTGGCCGTCAGCGCGGAACAGGCCGTCACCAATGGCAATTATGATCTGGCGCTGGCCCTCATCCTCGAATCGATTCGCCTGAACCCCCATCTGACACAGGCGCAGCGTTCATTGAACCAGATCGCGTTCAACAGCCCGCGCCTGAGCTTCAATAACGTCGATGTGGCCGGTTTCAGCCCGACGATGCGAATAGTTGTGGTCAGCGATGGCGCGGCGCTCAATGTCTGGAACATCGAGACCCGCCAGCAGATTGACCGGCTGGAAAATCACAGCGGGCGCATCACCGATGTGGCCTTCAGCCCGGACGGGCAGTACCTGGCGACGGCCTCCACCGATGCGACCGCCATCATCTGGGATGTCAGCCGCTGGCCGGCTGGCGGGCAGGCTGTGCCGGTGCATCAACTGACCGGGCACGGTGCGGCGGTCAATGCGGTGGTGTTCAACAATGAGGGTACTTTTCTGCTGACCGGTTCTGACGATACCAACATTATCCGCTGGGATGTGCGCGGCGGTGTCGAAGTGCAGCGTTACACCGGCCAGCCCTGGCCGGTCAAAGACCTGGAATATGCCGAAGGCGGGCGCGATTTCTTCGCCTGGACGGATGCCAACGGCACGCGCATTCTCAATCTGTGGCATGGTATCAACGGCACGCGCCTGTTCACCGAAGACCGGCTTGTATTCGACGAATTCTCGCCCAACATGCGCAACGCTTTCATCGGCGGAAGTCGGGCACCGCTGCAAGTGTACAATGCCGCGAACCGCCGCCTCGAACGCGAATTCACACGCGGCTTCAACTGGGCGACAGATACGGCTACGAGCGCCGCCTTCCGGCCCTTCGCCGGCGCAGAGGTGCTGATCGGCCTCGAATCGACCAGCGGAGACAACCGCCTCGTGCTGGCCTCAGTCGGCAGCGGGGAAATCGTGCGCCAGTTTCAGGGCGATGCCGCCCGGCGTGTTAACGGGCTGGCCTTCAACCCGGATGGCACGCTGGCGATTTCCGGCAACGGCAACCAGCTTGTGCTGTGGGATGTCGAAAAAGGCACGGCTATTCGCCGCCTGACTGCCCATAACGATCTGGTATCCGAGATTCAGTTCAGCGCCGATGGCCGTTTTGCCCTGTCGAAATCGCGGGATAACAACGTCCGCATCTGGGACATCACCAGCGGTGACAGCGCCGAGGTCATGCGGCTGCGTGTGCCGGTGGATATTCCTGACCGCGCCAGCCCGCATATCGGCGGCTTCCATCCCTTCCGCAACACGGCGTTTGCCGGGGTATGGGTCGATCTGTTCGAGTGGAGCCTGCAAACAGGTCAGCATACCGGAACCGTCACGGTTGGCGCGCCGATCAAAAACACGCTGTTCAGTCCCACCGAAGCGCGGGTGGTGACCATTCTGGATAACGTCGCCATTCTGTGGAACCTCGACGCCGGGACGCAGGGACTGCTAGAGCGCTTTGCCAACAGCAACGACCTGTTCAACGGCGCGGGCGCGTACAGCCCCAATGGCAATTATCTGGTGCTGGATGGCCGCCAGTTTATCTATGTGTACGACATGACCAGCCGCCGCCGGCTGACCAATATCACCAAGCCGCAGCTTCCGCAGGGTTACATCTTCACCGGGCTGGGCATCACGCCGGACGGCCAGCGGGTCGTCGGCGTTACTGGCATGACGGACGAAACCGAAGCGCCGGCGGGCGACATTATCGTGTGGGACGCCACCACCGGCGAAGAATTGCACCGCTTCCCGGTAGAACACACACGCACGATCAACAGCGTGGCGATCAGCCCGGATGGGCGCAGCGCCCTCACGGCATCCGATGATAACACGCTGATTGTGTGGGACATCGAAACCGGGCAGGTGGTCAAACGCCTGGCCGGGCATACCGACGACGTGAATATCGGCCTGTTCAGCCCGGACCCGGACAATCCATTCATCGTCTCGGCGTCAGACGATACCAGCATCATCATCTGGGACCTCGACAGCGCCCAGCCGCTGCGCCGCCTGCAGGGCCATACCCAGCCGATCACCGGCCTCAATCTCAGCCCGGACGGCAGGCGGATGATTTCGACCACCGAAGATAATACCCTCATCGTCTGGCGCATCGAAACGCCGCAGGAAATTATCGATTGGGTGCTGGCGAACCGTTACGTCAAGCCGTTTACACCTGATGAATGCAGCCAGTACAACGTGCGCAACTGCGAGGTGCAGCTTGTGATCCCAACGCTGCCACCGGCCCGGCCTACCGAAGTCGCCCCGCCAACTTCTGAAGCTGAGGAAGCTGTCGAAGCCACCTTTACGCCGATCCCGGAGGCGCTCAAATCGTTCGCCGTCAATACCGGCAGCAGCAACGTCAACGTGCGCAGCAGCGACAGCACTCAGGCCCCGATTGTGGATGTGCTGCGGGTCAACGAACGGGTCGAGATTCTCGGCGTCAGCAGCCGGGGCACAGGCTGGTATCAGATCATTCTGCCGGATGGACGGCTGGCGTGGGTATCCGGCTCGGTCATCAGCATTGATGGCAACCGGGCCAATATCCCGCAGATCGATCCACCGCCGGTGGTGGCGCAGCCGACTCAACCGCCGGCCAGCGGTTCTGGAACCGGCGCGGGCGGCGAAGCGGCAGCGACCCCGGCCTCGCTCTACGATTGCAGCCGGTTCCGCCTGACTTCGCCCATCGGCTACATCAACCCGGACAGCACGACGTTCTACTGGGACCCGCTGCCCGGAGTGCAGGCCGAATACTGGCTGTCGATCTTCAACGAACAGGGGCAGGCTGTCCGCATCGTGAACGCAGGCAGCAGCACCAGCGTGACGGTGGATACCAGCGTGGCGGGCATCGGCACCGGTTTCGCCTTCAGCTACGAGGTGAACGTATTTGTCAACGGGGAAATCGTCTGTCCCGGTTCGGGCGGCGCTGGCCCCCGGCCTGCCAGTTAGCGAAGCATCAATTAGCGCCGGGGGTTCAAACCAGACCCCCGGCTGCCTGCCAGAATCTGAAGCCCGCTGTCACTTGGACGCGGTCTTTTCATGTGTGCGGCAGAAGGGCTGTCAGACCTTCGTCTGCCAGGGGAAGTACAGATATTTGATGTACGGCCCGCTGGTTTCCGTCGTCAGATGATCGAGCCGCACCAGCCGGTCAGGATAGGTGTTATCCGTCACCCAGACGATGCCGTCCTCGACCTTTTCAACGTACATCACATGGCCGTAAATATCATGGGCGTAGGAATGTTCGCGCTCCATGACAATGACGGAACCTTCCAGCGGCACATCGCCGATGGTGATGCCGTATTTATCGGCGAATTTGGCGGCCTGTTCGTCCCACAGATGAGCGTTCAGCGGCAGTTCGCCGGGGATCGCCATGCGGTTCACGATGTAGTTGACGCAGTTGACCGAGTTATCTTCGTTGCGGGTGGCATCGCGGATCCACTGCGAGGTTTCGCCACCTTCCAGCCGGCGGATCGCCTCAATGTCCGCATTCGGGCCAAGCGAGATCAGATCGACCCGTTTCTGCAGCGCGTCAATCTCTTCCTCCAGGCCGGGCAGCATCTGCTGGCTGTAGTACAGGTCCGTGTCGATGTCGGTGATTTCCTGCTTGAGCTGTTCGATACGCTCTTCCAGCGCCGGGTCGTCGCTGCCCATCGCGGCGATCTGCAAGCGTTCCAGAATTTTGGCCTTTTCCGCCCGCGTTTCTTCCAGTTGAACCAGCTTCGTCTTCGTCTCTTCGAGCAGGTTCCATTTTTCTTCGAGTTCATCCACCAGCGGCTTATTCACTGCCGAAACATAAGCCGGCCGCCGGAAGCCCCCTTCTTCTTCCGGGGTTTCCTCGTCGTCTTCCTCGCCGTCCTTTTTATCCTTCTTGCCCGCGCCGGTCAGCGCGACCACAGGCACAGCGCCCGCGCCGGCCGCAGCCGCCTCACCCTGCCCGCCGGGCTGGTTCGATCCATGGCCGCCGGACTGCTGGTTACCCTGCCCCTGACTGCCGGGCTGATGATCCTGATGACCGGGGGGCGTGCCATCGTCTTCTCCGGTTTGCTGCGACTGCCCCGGTGGGCTGCCATGCGGGTGACCACCGGGAGGGCCGCCGCCGTTATCGTCCTTATCATTCTTGTTGTCCTTGGGCGGCTTGCCCGGCTTGCCATCCGGCCAGTTTGTGCCTTTGCTGTCATCCTTGCCCCCATCCTTATGGGGGCCGGTTTTGATGCCCCCGCCGCCGGGACCTTCACCGACGGGCGCGGCCAGCACTTCTTCATAGTCCACGATGGCGCGATCCAGCGCGTCGGTAATCGCCTGCAACTGGTGTTCGCAGGCTTCGCCCGATTGCTTCTTGAGATGCCCCGGCGGCATCACATCGCCCAGTTCGTTCAATGTGCCGTTGACCGTCGAGATAATTGTCTGAATATCCTTCACGGCCAGTTGGAATTTGGGCAGGGCATCTTTCAGATCGTCCAGATTGAATGATACACCGCCATCAGGCATGATTCTTTATCCTTATCGTCTCTCGTTACGGCAGATCAATGATGATCGGATCAGGTCGTTCATCCTCGCCAGATGCGCTGACAGGCCAGACAACCAGCGCCGACGGTGGGTTGGCAACCGGAACTTCAAACACCACCCAACCGCGTGTTGATTGTCCCTGAGAAGCACGCGGCCTCAACGTTTCCTGTCCGGCCAGGGACAATCCTTCGGAAGCCAGCACGCGGAAATTGCCCGTTGTAAGCTGGACATAGATTTCGGCTTCGGGCACATTGTTGCACAGCGGGATCAGACACTGGAATTCGAGCAGCAGGCCATAGAATTTGGCCCCCGCGTCCGCCGGTTCGACCTGTTCGCCACTGGCTGTCACGACATAGCGCACATCCCTGTCGACGCCGCGCACGGTAATGACGCCATCGAAGGCGAGCGCCTCAAATCCGGTAGTCGGGATGGAGCCATCCGCCAGTTGCGCAGGAGCAGGTGTGTTCTGCACGATGACCGTTGGGGTCAGCGTGGGCGGTTCTTCGGTCATGGTCGGGGTTATTTCCACCTCCGGCGGGGCGCTCAACTGGCCGAAGATGACAAATGCCCCGATCACCACAGCGACCAGCAGCAGCGCGCCGATCACCTGCCAGCGGCGGGGTCCGGGCCGGCGCTGCTGGTCAGCTTCCAGTTGGCGAGCGTAGCGGGCCTCGTCTTCGAGATAATTCTGCGCCATGCGATGGTAGACGCTGTCCGCCGGCGCGTTTTCCACCAGCGTGCGCAGCCCCTCGATACGCTCGGTATGTCGGGGCCGGGCATGAGCATCCAGCCAGAGGATCATCGGCTCGCGGCGGGCGACCTCCGGCTGCTCTTGCTCGACTGCGTATTCTTCGATCAGCCGCCGGGTTTCGGCTCGCTTGCCCTGGAACAGGGCGATATTGGCACGGATGAGGCGTGGGTCCACAGCTTACTTTGTCCCCTTCCTGCCTATAATATCCTCAATCAGACCCTTCACATCCAGATCAATCGTCATGCCGCCAGATTTTTCCGGGGCCGCCTCGCCGGATGGTGTAACGGTGGGGGCGGCTGAACGGGTCAGATAGCTTTCCGCCTCTCGGATGACCTGTTCCTGGCTGGCCGGGTGCATCCAGCTCGCGTCCGGCAGGCCGGCCCAGCGTTTGTTGACCGCCTCGACAATCTGAACCGGGTCATCATCGGCCAGCGCCGTCTGTACCACATCGATCCGGTTGCCGCGCGGCAGATAGGCGCGGCCCTGGGGCATGGTTTCGTTGGGCAGGCCCACCGTGCGCACATTCATCGCCTGCAGGCTTTCCTTGTGCGCCAGCGCGAAGCCTGAACGCCGCAGCAGAAGTTGTTTCATCAGCGGGTCGGTGGTGCGTTCCAGATAACCTGCCACCCAGATATACAGGCCCAGTTCACTGTACATTCGCACATGATCGCGCAGTTGCAGCAGCACTTCGTTGGAAGTCGTCAGCGCCTCGCTGGTCAGGTCGTAATCGTCGATCACGATGACCGTCGCCGGCATATTGTGTGCCTCGCCGGCGCGTTCCGCTTCGTGGAAGGCGCGCATTTCGCTTTGCAGGTTGGTCATCTCGACCTTGAGTTCGGTATCCGATGTGATGCGGCGGATGACATGCTTGAGTCCACCGAGCCGGCGCAGGCTGCGCCCGTTAAAATCGACCAGCAGGAAACGCAGATCGCGCGGGGAGTAACGATGCGCTGCGGACAGCACCGCCGCGTGCAGCAGATTGGTCTTGCCGCTGCCGGGCGGGCCGGTGACGATGAAGTGCGGGCCGTCTTCCCACCAGTTCAGTTCAAAGATGCTCAGGCTGTCGTCATCGAGCCGGCCCAGCGGCGTCACCAACTGATTGCCCTCAGCCTTCGGCGTGTTTTCCAGCAGGTCGGCCAGCAAAATCTGAGTCGGCAGTTCGAGAATAGGCCGGGGAGCCTGCTGGTTGAGGCGGGTTGGCTGATCGATGCCCTTGAGCGCCAGATAGCCGGCGCGCATGTCTTCCACGAGCTGCGCAACCGCTTCGGCCTCGTTATCTGTCGCTTCCAGCAGGGGCAGGCTGATCTGGCAGGACAGCGGCGGGTTGTTATTGTAGAAGCCGCGCCCATCGGGGAATATGGCGTCCTCGACATTACCCACGCGCCCGACCACCAGCGTGTAATCCTGCGGCTGGCCCAGTTCGAGGGCGATGCGCTGGGTAATCAGCGAACGGATGCGATCCGGCACACTGCCGGGGCCGTTGCCGGACAGCACGACGAAGATATTGGCCGCGCGCCCTTCGGTCACCAGCCGTTCGAGATCGGGCAGGTGCTGGTCGCGGTAGCTGTCGACAAGCTGTTCGTACTGGTCGATGAACAGCACAATCGTCGGGTGCAGGTCAGCCCGACTGGCCTGCCGTTCGCCCAGCGTCTGAATCACCCGCCCGAACAGGCGGCGCACGCGCTCGGTTTCGAGGCCATGCACGACCTTTTCCGCATGAGGCAGATCGCCCAGCACTTCGAGGCCGGTTCCCGTAAAGCTGAGGAAGTACATCTGCAGATCGTCGGGCGAATGCAGCAGCGCCAGACTGATCGCCAGCGTGCGCATGAACGTCGTTTTGCCTGTGCCGGGACTGCCGAGGATGAGGACATGCCCGTCGCGCCGGTTAGGGTCCTTGTGGCCGTTGATTTCAAGCTCAGCATTCAGGTTGATCCACAGCGGGTGCTGGGTGCGGTTATAGACATCATCCAGCAGGCCCACGGGCGCGCTGCCCACCGGAATCGGATAACCGAGATGATCCTCGCCGGCGGGCTGCCACGTCTGACCATCCCAGCCGCCGCGTTTGTATTTGCCATCCAGTTCGCCCAGCGTAATCACGTCTTCCAGCGGCGGCAGCAGCAGCGGCGGCATCCAGGGGACGCCCTCCTTACGGGCGTAATCAACCACAGTGGCGCACAGGGCCTTGGCGACAGTAAACGGTTCGCGGATGATGGGTTCATCCGTCGCCAGTTCTGTCGCGCTAAATTCCGCCTCCGCGCCGTTGGTGGATTTGGGCAGCAGGTCGATGGCGCGGCCATCAGACAGCAGTTCGAGGAATAAATCCTGCTTCTGCGCGGCGGCTTCGCGTTCGTCCTTCGGCTCGTATTCCGCGCCGACATAAGCCGTCTGGAACTGCTTGAACATCCCCTGCTCGCCAACCTGAAAATAGCCACGACCCGGCCAACCCGCCGGCAGATAGGCGGCATCCGGGCGGCGCAGCATGGCGCGGCTGGCTTCGATATTCTGCACGCGCAGGCAGATGCGGAATTGCAGGTTGGCGTTCATCTCGTCGGTGACGACATCCATCGGACTCTGAGTCCCCAGCAGCAGGTGCAACCCCAGACTGCGCCCGACCTGTACCGTGCGCACCAGTTCGCGCATGAAATCAGGCATTTCTTTGGCAAGCTGCGCGAATTCATCCACGATGATGAACAGGTGCGGCAGCGGCTCGAAATTCGGGTCGTACAGCGCCAGCGCGTCGGGTGCGTAATATTTGTGATACTGGTTGATGTCGCGCACGTTCTTGCGTTCGAGGAACTGCTGGCGGTAGGTCGTTTCGGCCTTGAGCGCCTCCAGTGCGCGGGTCACACGGATGCTGTCGAGGTTGGTCACCGTGCCAACGGTATGCGGCAGATTATTGAAGACATTGAACGTCGCGCCGCCCTTAAAATCGATCAGCAGCAGGTTGAGCAGGCGTGGGTCGTGTTCCAGCACCAGCGCGCAGATGAGCGTTTGCAGCAGTTCACTTTTGCCCGAACCCGTCGTCCCGGCCAGCATCCCGTGCGGACCATGATTGTCCTCGTCGAGCATAATCACGGTATCGACGGCCAGGCTTTCGCGCCCGATGCGCACCGGGAAGGGCAGGACACCTTTGGGAATATTGCGCCGCCACCACAGATTGATGCGCTCCGGCAGGTCTTCGACATAGCGCACGCCGTACAGATCGAGGAAGTCTACCCGGCGCGGGATACGTCCGCTGCTGCCGACTTCGCGCATCACCACCGAAGCCAGCCCACGCGCCAGATGCTCGGCGTCCTGGGTCGAAAGGCCATCGATGGCTGTGCCTTCGACTTCATAACCCGCTGCGCCGGTGCGCGCATAACGGAAGCTGCCATCGTCGCCGACTTCGACCACTGCGCCGCAGTCGGCGGGGATATTGTCGAAGCGGTTGACCAGACACAGCGCCGACGCACCCACCTGATTGCCATGGCGCAGGATTGTTGAATAGACCGCTTCGGATTCGACAAGCTGTGGCCCATCAATGATGACCAGCAGATGCGGCGTTCTGGCCCCTTCGCTGCCGCGTTCGCGGCGTTCGTCAATCACCTGACTGAGATTACCCATCAGGTTACGGATATTCTCAGTATCCAGCGCAATCAGATCGGCTGCTCCGGCCCGGTGGTTCTGGCTGGTATGCGGCAGCCATTCCATCCAGCGCCAGTCGTCATGATGCGCCTGCGGGGCGATCAGGTGGATGTGTAAATCCTGCGGGGCGTGGGTCACTGCCAGATGGCAGATGGTGGCCCGCACGGCACGCAGCATGGCCGCCCGCTTGCCGGAATAACCGACGGACACATCGTTGTGCAGCGACGACACAATCGGCGCGTCGTTAAGGTAGCGGTATTCATCCGCCAGCGCAAAAGCGCGGTCAATTGCGTCGCTGGTGGTGTCAGGATCAGGGGTTTTGATCGTGACCGCCGAGGGGGCGCGGCCAACCCCGATGCGGAAAGCGGTAAAGTCGGCATCGCCCACGCGCCGTTCCCACAGGCGCACATCACGGGTCAGCGCCAGATCAAGCCACTGCTGCGGCGGGGGAAAGTTATATTCGAGGATGGCAAGCTGCGCATCGTGGGCGGCCTGCAAGCGTGCCCGCTTCTGTTCCAGCAGGCGCAGGTAGCGGCGTTCATTTTCCAGCCGGCGCCGTTCGTACTCCTTACGCTGCTGTCGCTGGGTCAGCACGGCTGTCGCAATGGTCGAGAGCGCCACCAGCGCCATCGGGATCACAAAAAAGAGGTTCGCGCCGGGCCGAAAAACGAAAAACACCGCCATCCCGCCGATACCCAGCACCGGCAGAATCGCCAGCAGCATATTCTGCTCCGGCGGGTCCTGCACCGGCGGCGGCGCAGGGATGCTTACTTCCTCGTTTTCAAAGCCGGGGAACTGGATGCGCGGCGGGCGGTTGAAATTGGCTGACTGCGACTGATCCGCATCCGTAGCCATCTGTCTGCCCTAGAAGCTTTCGTCCACGCGCTTCATGCGCTCGCCCTGCTGCCGCAGTTCGGTGGAGAAGGCTTCCAGAATTGCGGCCCATTCGAGCATCTGCGGGCGGGCTTCTTCCCACATATCGAAGAAGCGCCCGGCGCGCTGGCCCATCCATTCCATGCTTTTGACGGTTCCATCCAACCGCTGCACTTCGGCCCGTACCATCTCAGCCTGCTGCTGAATGACGCCCGCCCGCTGGATCATTTCGTTGTAAGGAACTTTAATATAGCTCATTCGCCTAATCTCCGTAATTATTCGGTCAGGTCTGCTGCGGCGTATTTTTTCGCTTCAGCGCGCACATCTTCTGAAAGCCGGTACAGGTCTGTGGCCCAGTCCGACAGCATTTTGCGCGTATGATCCCACTCAGTAGCGAACCGTTTGGCGCGTTTGCCTTCCCAGTGCATCCCCATAACTACTTTGTCCAGCTTCTGGGCGATTTCGAGAATATGCATATGCTGGCCGTAGAGGATGTCGGCTTTGGCGTTCAGGTTCGCGGCCATATCAGAGCCGCCGTCACTGCTGAGCTTCTTCGCCATATTTCACTCCACGACGTTAGGTAATCGACCCGGCGGCATTCTCGATTTCGTCGGCAGCGTCGCTCAGGCGTTTCTGAAAATCGATCAGGTTCTGATAGGCTTCTTCGAGTCTGGGGGTCAGGCGGGCATAATTGGCTCGGAACGAATCCGCGCCAGGACTCATGTACCGATCCGGTCCCAGCGCAGCCACTTCCTTGTTGGTCTGGTCTACCGCATCCTTGATTTTGGATGCGCCGGCGTTGATGCTGCTGGCGGCGTCGCGCATCTGGGTAATCCGGGCGATAACTTCATTATCCATGAAGGAATATCCTTTCCACGTCTATGCCTTCATTCATTTGTAGCGGAATATGAAAAGGGAGTCAACTTGCGATCAGCTTACGCCACCTGCGATTGGGGGTGCTTCTGCTTCTGATCGTTTGCTGCCGGCTGTATGGTTTCTACCCCTAAAGGATGTTGTTGGCGAATTAATCTACGCCACCCCTATCGCGCAATTTAACCCCTCCGCCTGCCTGCGGCAGTCACCTCCCCCGAATTCTGCGAAGCGTCCCTGTGGGGCGGGGGAGGTTGGGTGGGGGTGTTGCGGAAAATTACGTTTAAAGATGAGTTCATCAACATCAACAGCACTCTAAAGCCCGTCACCCGGCTATGTGGTTCTTACAGCGCAACCTGGGGCGGTCAGGCGGCGAATTACATCCGGTGCTATACTGATTCCTGCTGACGACCATTCACACCGGCACGGAGTAGACTCGCATGGCACGCCTGTTCCCCCTTCTGCTGATTCTTGTCAGCCTGCTTGCAGCACCGGCCCTTGCTGCTCAGGATACGCAGCCGCCCGCCAGTGCGCACCCCGACTGCGGGCGTATCGAATCCCTGATGCTGCTGGCGGCGCAGACTGGCAGCCGGCCCGACCAGATCATTCAGGGCGGAGGGACGATTGCCGACAGCAGCCCGGTGCAGGCGGCGATCACGGCAGACGACGCCGGCGACAGATGGGTGTTCGGGGCGATCAACACGCAGGTTTCCGGTATGTCGCAGATCACGCTGCAAACCGATGTGCCGCTGACTGTACGGGTGTTTAAGGGCTTCAGCCGCATCGACCTGCTGCAGGATAACGTGCGCGTGCCGGAAGCAAATATCATGCCGGGCACGCAGACGGTTTCGGCGCTGCTGGCGGGCGATGGCTATTACACGGTGGTGGTGCGGCGTCAGGATGTGACAAATGTGGCCCAGGTGGGCAGCTATACGCTGACGATTGGGGCCAATGTGGCCGGGGGGATTCCACCGGCTCCGGTGGACTGGCGCGGTCAGCAGGCTGCCCGGCGCGAACTGCTGCCTGAAGATGGCATCGTCACGTTTTCGCCTGAATCCGCCGGCACGACAACCCTGCGCGTCTTTGCCGATTCGCTGCGTTCGATTCAGGTTGAGCGTTCGCTGGTGCTGGAACTGGCCGGCACGTCCGGTACATTAAGCTGGGTGCGCGAATTCGTGCGCGAGGCCGCCCTGCTCGACGGCAGCCTGAGCATCTACCTGAACAACGGCGGCTTCGTTTATATTGCCGATTACGCGGCCAGCGGGCGCGATACCTTCACCGATGCCTTTAGCAACTTTACCCTGCAAAACGACGGGCGCGCTGTGCGCGGCATCGACTGGAACACGGTACAGAATCTGTGGCTGCTGCCGGGCTGCATGGGTTACGAGCTGGCCGATGGTGGGCGCCATTTTATTGCTGAGGGCACGAGCCTGAATGTCAGCGAGCGTCCAGCCGCTTCCGGGGGTATCGGGCAGAACATTACCATGTCCGGCGGGACTGCGCCGCTTAACCTGACGATTGACTGGCAGGAGATTGACCGGGTGCTTGCCAGCGGCGGCCTGATCGATGCTGAACTGACCGGAAATCGTTTCCTGCGCCTTGACCGGCTCAACATTACCATTAGCCAGCCGCCTGATGCGTCCTTCACGGTGACTGAGCCGAACAATCTCACCCTGCTGCGCACGGACTGGGCCAATATCCGCCGCGTCGAGGTGGTGGGCGATCTGCTGCGCGTGGTGGTGGATGATCTGCGCGATACGGTTGAGCGGCGCGGGCGTATCCTGCGCACGCTGGAAACCCGCGATGGAACCATGCGCGCACTGTGTCAGGATGATACCCAGTCGCTGCTGCTGACCGAGGCCGAGGACTTCATCGAGATCGACACGTCGGCGGCGCTGCCGGATTACGTCAGCGGTCTGCAACCGCTTGAAACCGACGAGACCGGAGCAGTTGGCTTTCTGCCGGCCAATCTGAACAACGCGGGGCAGGAATGTTTCCCGGTCAATACCATCCTCGATCTGAACTGCGCGGCCAACGGCGAGGTCAACCCGGCCAACGGCGGCCTGTCCCTGTCGGTGACTGATCTGTTCGCGCGCGGGGCGCGGCTCGATCTGATTCTCAGCCGCACTTACAACAGCCACAACGCGCAGGTCGATGGGCCGTTTGGCCGGGGTTGGAGTACGGATTATCTGCTCGATTACGGCGTGGATTATGCGGCCAGCCAGCAGGCGCGCCGGGTGACACCCCACATGAGCTATCCTGCCGGGCTGGATGTAACTTATGCGCCCCTCGGTCTGGTGATATACACGACGGCCAGCGGTTCGCGCCATGTTTTTGAGCGCAAGAACGACGGCTGGCGTTCCGGGACGATGCCGGGCTGGTTGATCGCGCTGCGGACTGATCCGCTGCTGGACGACTGGCATCTGGCCCGCGACGATGGCACGATCTACGAATTTGACCGCGCCGGGCGGCTGAGGCGCATCCGGCATATTTACGGTGGCGCGCTGGAAATCGAACGCGAAGCCTTTACCCTGACCGACCCGGACGCTGTATCCGTTTACCGGATTGCTGATGACACAGGGCGCAGCCTCCGCCTGACATTCGACGGTGACATGCACATCACGCTCACTGAATTGTACGATGGCGACAGGCTGCTGGATTCCGTCACCTACGATTACAACGCCGCCGGTTTGCTGGTGGCTGTTCGTTATGGCGATGGCGCGCAGGCGCGGTACGAATACACCGAATCCGGCCGGCTAAGTTTTCATGACGACCCGCGCGCACCGCTGGCGCAGCGGCTGTATTACGGCTATGACGAGGCCGGGCGCGTGATATGGGTTGACCCGAACCCGGCCACAACGCCGGAGCAGTGCAGCGCCGATCCGCGTCCTTTCCGCTGTTACGCCTATGCCAGCGGCAGCGGGCAGTTGACGACGACGGTTACGGACGAATGGGGCCGGGTGACCGGCTGGACATACAGCGTCACCAGCGACCCGGACACGGCTTTCCGCCTGCTGAGTCGCACCGAGCCGGATGGCACACAGACGACCTACAGCTATGGTTCCGGCGATCTGGCGCGTTTCCCGGTCAGCTACAGCCGCGCCGGGTTGCAGCATCAACTGCGGTGGGAATCTTTCGGCAGGCCCACCGCCCTTCAGGCCGATTCGTGGATCAACTTCAGCGCCACCTACAGCACCAGTACCCGCCTCGATATTGATGGCGATGGCACGCCGGAATATGCCCTGCCGCTGCTGGAATCCTACCGTACTGATGGCGACAGCGGCCCGCGCCAGCCGGTGCGTTACAGCTATGACCCGGCCAGTGGGCAGCCGGTCTCGATGACTGACAGTGCTGGGCTGGTGACCCGTATCGACGAGCGCGAGGACCGCTTTGGCCTGCCCACGCTGGTCACGCAGGAAGGCGGCGAAACCGCAGCGCCGCAAATCCTGAGCTACGATGGCTACGGCTTCCTCGCCAGCCGGCAGGACGAAACCGGCACGGATCGTTATACATGGGATGTCTTCGGGCGCATCACACGCTACGAGCGAGTCAGCCGCATGGGGGAAGTGCTGGTCAGCTACGATGTCAGCTATGCGCCCAACGACGAGGGCCGCTGCATGACCGTTACCGATCCGTTGGGTACGCAGACCACCGCCTGCTACGACCACCGCGAACGGCTGATCCGGCAGACGATCACGGACAGCGCGGGCAGCAGGCTGGAAGAAACCACTTACAGCTACGACGAATTTGACCGCCTGCTGCGCGTCACCAACATGGCGGATAGCGGCAACCCGGCGGTGACGGCTTATGCCTACACTACCGCTAACATCCAGGCCGCAGGGAACCGGCGTGTGATCGAAACGCGACCTGACGGCACGCAGCAGATCATCGAGTACGACGCGGTGGATCGAGTTGCCCGCGTGATTGACGCGCTGGGCCAGGCGACGACCTACGAATATCCCGCGCCCACAGCCGCAGCGGAGACCGTCATCCAGCGCGCACCGGGCGGCGCAGAAACGACCTTTGTCTACAACCGCGCCCGGCAGTTGATCGGGCTGGATTACGGGCCGGTGGAATGGGGCCTGCTCTATGGCGGCAGCCGCGCCGCCGTTCAGCGCGAACCGAGCCAGATCGTCCTCAATACCGGGCAGGGCGCATCGACCACCATCGAGTTCAACAGTTACGACAGCGCCGGGCGGCTGACCCAGGCCAGTTTTATCATTCGTCACCCGGATGACACCAATGTCGAGCGCGAACCGGTGCGCAGCGACAACACCCGCGCCGATATGACCCTGCGCTATGCCTATGACCCGTTCGGGCGGCTGCTGTCCGTCGAAAACCCGGTCACGGGCGAGGCCACACGCCTGAGCTATGCGGTCAACGAAAGCGGCGAACGTTCGGTCACTGTCGATAACGGCCAACCCATCACCTATACCTATGATGCGCTCGACAGGCTGCTTCGTGTCGAAAGTGCGGCGGGCAGCGTGGCCTATGATTATCGCTACAACAATGAACGCAGCCTGCTGGAAGTGTCCGTGACGTTTGTGGGTGCGGATGGCGCACAGGCTGACTGGCTGCTGGCCTACGATTCGCTCGGCAACCTGCGTGAATGGCGCAATGAAGAAGGCCGCACCACCATCTACGAATACGATGCCGGCTCACGGCTGGTCTATGTGGCCCATGTCGATGCCAGCGGCGGGGAAACCCCCGTGGCCGAATACACCTACAACAGCAGCGATCAGGTAACCAGCATCATCAACCGGGACGGCCAGCAGGCGCGCTACGTCTATAACAGCCGGGGCCAGCTTACGACCCGGCGCGACTTCGACGGCGTGGTGACGACCTTCCTCTATGACACACGCGGCAATCTGCAGGCGGTGAGCGATGGCCTCGGCTACACCACCACTTACACCTACGACAATCGCCAGCGCCTCACTTCGATCACCGACCCCATCGGGCGCGAGGTGCGCTTTGACTGGCGGCTCGGCAACATTGGCGAACTGCGAGCCAGCAGCGATTTACTGGGCGAGACGCGCTATTATTTCGATCTGTTCAGCCGGCTGTGGCAGATTCAGGACGCGCAGAATAACCGGCACTTGCTGCGTTATAACTTTGGCGGGCAGGTATCGGACTGGCGCGAAGCTGGCGGCACGCTGGCGCTGGGCTTCACTTACGGGCCGGGCGGTGTGCTGGCGGGCATCAGCGGGCCGGATAACTGGCGCTGGACTTATGGCTACAATGAACTCGGCCAGTTGGTTGAGCGCATTGATCCCGATGGCGGCAGTCTGCAATTCAGCTTTGACCGGCTGGGCCGCCTGACAAGCCTGACCGACCCCGGCGGCTATACCCGCCTGTACGAACGGCCCGCGCCGGGCCAACTGCTGCTGACCGAAGGTGACCGGCGCACGGCCTATACCTACGATCTTTTCTACCGACTGGTGCAGGAAACCAGCGGCAGCGCCGTAACCGAGTATGATTACCGCGACGATGGCTACACCGTGACTGACCCGTTCGGCGTCATCAGCGACTATATCTATTCCGGTACACTGGGTGACCCGGACATACCCTCCCTGATCGTCGAGCAGTACAGCCCGCAGGATGAACTGTTCCGCGAACATCACTATGCCTTCAACTTGCGCGGAGAACTCACCGGCATCGAACGGTATGATTATTTCCCCGATACCTCGCTGGCTTATCGCACGTGGGAGCGCATTGATTATGACGCAGTAGGTCGCCCCATCCGGTTTATCGACGGCGAGAACAATCTGTACGCCTATTCCTACGATCTGGCCGGACGGTTGAACACCACGCAGAACCCCGATGGCGGCATCTACAGCTACGAATACGACCTGCTCAACCGGCTTACCGGGCTGGTCAACCCTACCGGCCAGCGCCTGCGCCTGAGCTATAATCCGCTCGGCTACCTGACCGGCATCAGCCTGAACGAGACCGCGCTGGAAAATTACACCTACTCACCGCTTGGCTGGCTGCTGTCCCGCAGTTTCGCCAGTTATCCCGATGGGGCTGGGCAGGTCAGCTACAGTTTCAGCGCCGGCGGCGTGCCCGGTGGCTGGACTATCGGGGACGGGCGCGTCACGCTCGAACACAGCGCCGATGCTTTCCACCGTCTGACGGGCGTGATTGATGAAATGGGCGGCGCGCAGCACAGCTACCTCTACGATGCTAGCGGCCAGCTTATCAGCGCGGGGGATCAGCAGTTTGCCTATGACAGCTTCGGCCGGCTCGCCTCGGCGGTGCTGGATGGCGACATCGTGAACTACAGCTACGGGCGGGATGCCGATACCGGACTCGACGCGCTGACGATCAGCCTGCCGGATAACCAGACACTGCGCATCCTGATCGATGAGTTCCGCCATATACAGCGGGCCGAAGCCGGCGGCGTTCCCGTCGATGTGCAGTACGACCCGACTCAGCTTGAAGCCAATATCCTCGAAGCCCGGCTGCGCTGGGCCGGCCGCTACACGGCACTGGTGCGCTTCAATCATCTGGGCCACATTCTGCTGATCCAGTACCGCGACGACGCCGGCAGCCAGCAGCTTCAACGCTTCGCCTATACGCGCAACTACGCCGGTCTGCCGCTGGCGATTGACGACCGCGAGAACAGCATCCTCGTCGGCTACGATAATGTCTTTCGACCACTGACGACGAGCTGGCTGGTCACGGCGGGCCTGCGGCAGCGCGACAGTGTGGATTACGCCTTCACGCTGGCTTATGATGGGCAGGGCAACCGCAGCCGCGAGCTGCTGCAAAGCGCCGATGGCAGCCTGACCGAAATCATCTACAGCTATCAGGGCGGGCTGCTGCGCTCGCGCACAGCAGTCACACAGGCGGCGCTTTCCGGCGCGGCGCTGATCGGTATCGTGCTGCTGGCGCTGCGCCGCAGACGATCCATCCTGCTGTCGGCAGTTGCCATCGGCGTGATGGCGGCTGGCCTGCTGCTGGTACGGGCACAGCCAACCCCGGCCTATACCTATCGCTACAACGACGCCGGGCATCTGGCCTCGATCACCGACCTGACCGCAGCAGATGAGCCGGTTGTGACCAGCTTCGCCTATGATGGCTTCGGGCGGCTGCTCTCGATCACCGTCGGGGAAGAGACGACTTCGTTTGAATATGACGCGCTGGGACGCCTAATCGCCACCGAATCACCGGGCGGGCGCGTTGAGTATCGCTACAATGGCCGGCAACTGGTGGGGCTGAATGACGGCGCTGAGCGTGCGGTCATCGGCCTGCTGGCGGATCAGTACCTGCTGCTGACCGGACCGGAAGGCAGCCGCTGGTCGCTGTACGATGCGCCGGCGGGCAATCGACAGAGTTTTCTGGATGAACACACCAGCAGCCCCAGCGCGGCCAATCGTTTCGATATTCTGGGGCGCGCGCTTGGCGAAGACATCCAGCCGGGTACGCCGCTGGCCCTGCCGATGTTCAACGGAATGCTGTACAACGCGCAGCATAACCTGTATATTGGCCTTGATGGGCGCGCCTATGACCCGGCGGTCGGGCGTTATCTCCAGCGCAGCCTGACCGGGCCGGACGCGGCGGGCAATCTGTACAATTTTGCGCTGCTGCCGTCCAGACCGCCGGTACAGGTCGAGCGGCAGGCGGCTTATGCGGAACCACTGGCCCTGCTCGATGCACATGCTCATCTGCTCGATGCGCCGACAGCCTCAAGCGTGCTGGCCGATCATCTGCCTGAGGTGTACCCCGGCTGGCACGATGCCGGACTGGACGCACTTGATGCCTTCCACGCGGCGCAGCGGGCTGCGTTCACTGATCTGGTGGCTAACACGCACGCTCTGATCTACGACTATAACCGGGCGGGTGTGCTGCCGGACGCACAGGGGAACTTCACGCTGTCGGATACAACCAACCCGGCCCGACCTGCCACCCCGCCGGCGCTGCCGCTGCTGCATCCACCGCAGCCAGCTATGCTGCCGGACGTATCGCTGCGCTGGCTGCCGGCGGCTGTCTCGACGGACATCAGGCCGCCGCGCTGGTTCGACCCGTCCCGCTGGCGCGGGCGCGCTGCGGGAATGACGCTGGTTGATGAGCCGCAGCCGGAACTGGGCGAACGCGAACCCGGAACAGCGACGAAGCTGCTGCCGCTTCCTTTGAACGACGTGAGCGCCTATGCTGATCTGTTCCGCGCGCTGGCTGATCTGCCGGTGGCGGCTGCGGCAGACTGGCTGGTCGAAATCGACGCGGACACACTGCCCACGCGGCCCACCCCTGCGCCAGATAACGCGGCGGCGTGGCTGCACCGCTGGTTCACCGACGATACGCTGCCGGTGTGGGCGCAGCTGCGGGCGCTGCACAGCCTGCCCGAACCGCCGGGATGGGCTGTACCGCCGCTGGATTTGCGCTAGGCGGGCGGCAGCACAGCCCACAGGCTGACCGCCGTCGCTTATCCGGCAGTTTTTTGCAGCCGTTCCAGCACGGCGGGGTTGCACACGTTCTGATACACCCCGCTGGTCAGCGCGTCGAGGACAAGCTGCGCCGCTTCGATGCCGACGTTGATCTGGGCGTCGGTGGTGCTGGCCGCCAGATGCGGCGTGTCGATCACGTTCGGAAGGCCAATGAGTGGGTTATCTGGTGGCGGCGGCTCAAATTCATAAACATCGAGCGCGGCCCCGGCCACATGCCCCCGCTTGAGGGCTTCGGCCAGGTCGGCATCGTTAATCAGCGCCCCACGCGCCGCGTTGACGATGCGCACGCCCCGCTTCATTTTGCTAAT